>JAABUP010003741.1_pt1 | contig 26380 bp, 32 predicted proteins | sample 5559201 | NCBI WGS metagenome assembly JAABUP01 (sample SAMN10711887, study PRJNA513373) | rock metagenome | isolation source: Antarctica rocks | place: Antarctica | reverse complement strand
CACATGCGCTACAAGCGCTTTCTGCGCCAGTGAAGCCGTACACAGAAAGGTGTGCTGGTTGACTTGCTGTGTTCGGAAGGACCGCCGCTTAAACACAGACTTGCGCTTCGCATTGTCGGAGCTCGCACGTCCGACCGATACTTATGGGCCCCACTGTAATTGGCTAATGACTTCGATCTCCAAACGTCCAAAAAAAGGCTGAGCAGAGAAAGCCGTTTCCAGCTTCCGTCGGGACGTCGAGCAAGCTGTGGAAGGGCTGCGGCTACGGTTTGATGAATAGCTGACGTACACCCTCATCTAAACTTTGAACACTGCAGCACTAGCTATCGGGCATTAGTTAGTGATCTCCCTGCAACTCGTTCAATATGCTGCCCGCGAAACCTATGGTAGCGGACGACAGTGCCCACGGAGCGGTCGAAAAGCTGCGAGCTGGCAAGTTTGCTAACGGTGACGAGGAGAAAGCTCTCGAGATCCAAGCTGAGGCTCTCACAGTCGGGAAAGGCCTAAATGGCACCGGCAAAGTGCCCCTGTCTGTTGGCTTTGCGAAAGGTAAATCTCGCAAGCAGACATCACAACATCCAGATGCATCTGAAAGAGTAACACGCCATCGGTCTGAGCTGAGTACGCGTCTTGACTTCACCTGCAGGGTCTTGGTTGCAGGTGGGCTGTCTTACCTATCTCCGTGTCATCTCGACCGTCTGCCCGACAGCCCACTGTCCGTATCAGTACAATGACCCACATCGTTTCGTGCCTGTGTAGCGCGAATGCAAGCCATTTGCTATATCTCTGAGCAAATGCGCCTGCAACGTCGTGGGCAGTGATCACAGCAGCTGACGTGTTTACACACTGCAGGTTGGCTACAACCTATGCACATGTGTGTCCGGAGCTCCCTTGCTTGGCCTCCCATTTGCTATGGCCCTTTTAGGTAGGCTGTGCTGACCTGTGGCTTGAGAACATGCTCAGCAAGGATTCTCAGTTTGATTCCAGGACCTCTCGTAACACTGCTCTGTGTGCATACATGCAGGGTGGGCAGCAGGAACCCTGGCCCTGATGCTAGGGTTCTTTGTGACCTTATGGACATCCCGTATTGTTGCATCCTTCCATGAACATAAAGGCCATCGCCATATCAGATATCGAGACCTGGCAGCAATTGCAATGGGTAAGCATTCAGGCAGGAATGCAGACATGTCCTAGAGTGCCTACATTGCAACTTCTGCGCAAGCACTCTTGTCACTTTATGTGCCTACTCGGATGCATCCCCTCTTAACCAACTCCCTGCACCTGTTTGTATTCAAGTTGCCCAGACACATGAAAGCTGACGATGGCAGACAATGTACCAATATACCAGCACGTCTGTAACTACTGTTTCTGGAGCAGCCCACATGTGGTTAATATGACCTGATTAAGGTGACAAGACATGACTAGAGTACTTCACACGCATAGTTGGTTCCTTGACAGGGACAGCTGTCTCACAATTTGTAGGCAGATGTGAAACACAGCTACAAAATTGGAACAGCTCGCTTCAGTTTGGCCATCCTGCAACTAGAAGTGTACTAGCTGTGTTTGTGTTCCAACCTAAAAGCAGCATTCTCAAACATGTAAATTGACATGCTTTAGACTGCTGCGCTTGCTTTGGAACACAAATTGAGCAAGTGCTGTTCTGGTCTTGTTGAGTGCTTGCAAAATGGCCAAAGTGAATCGAGCTGTTCAAGTTTGTAGCTGTGTTTTACAGACGTCGACAACCTGTGAGTCAGTTGTGCCTGTGAAGGAATCGATCATGTAACACTGTCTGGTCATGTCTTGGGCAGAAAACGATATCAGCCATGGAAACAGCCAGAGCACATGCAGACATGAATGACCACGACTGTCCTGCCAAAGCATGTGCTGTGCACAGCATGGACCGACTGCTCTTGTGGTGCCTTTGGTCTGACACAATGCTGATTGGTATGTTGCTGCAGGACGCACTTGATCTGATGCAAAGCTGACTGATCTGTTGCTGCAGGACCCAATTGGGGCAAATACTACGTCTGGCCTTGCCAGTGGGGCAATCTCATTGGAGCACTGATCTCCTTTTTCATTCAAGCTGGACTGAGCTTCAAGGTGAGGGAGTGACACATACCCTCCTTCAGTGTTGCAGAACCTTCTGCATGCCGCCATGAGGACATACGCATATGCAGATGAGGCAGTCACTTCTGGCCGTAGGTACATATACCAGTCATGTGTTCACTTCACAGGTGTTTACATCTGCTCCAAGCCAGGTCCCCTCAGGGTCTGTGCACACTTAGGAGCACAAGTCTGTGCCTCTCTGCTAGTCCGTGGCTGACAGCCAATGTGTATGTCGTGTAAATACATATAATATAAAGTATGTCTATATAGTGATACATGCAATCTCTGTTGGCTGAGTGACTGACATATTTAAATATATATGCCAATGTGTATGTATATGAATTGCAGCTTGCACTTCAGTCATCAGAAGATGAGCTGACAGACACAGAGCTGTATTCCTTGCTTGAAAACAAAGCTGCTTATATTCTTAAGCCTGACATGCGTATCAGCGTCTCAACAATTGACCGACAGATCCTGCTCTGTTGCAGGCTGTGTACACCTTGTTGGGCGGGGAAACACTCACACTGACAGAGATGATTGTCATCATGGGAGTTGTATGCATGGTCATGGCTCAGATTCCTACCATGCATGCCTTATGGTTCATCAACTTCCTCAACCTGGTCTCTGTGTTCATCTTCACCTACATGACTGGGGCAGTGGCCATCTGGCAGACTTGTTACTACAAATTACCAAGGGATTACGGCGTCCATGGCAGCCCAACAGATAAAGCTTTTGGAGTGTTTCAGGGCATTGTCATCATGCACTTTGCCTACGGGTGAGCAAAGTCATATTCTTTTCTTTCACCACATAAAAGGGGTGCCAGCAGCATGCATGATTTCAGTCTGGAAGACAGTTTCTTATGTCGTGTCACAACAGCAGTTGCTGTTGCTGTTTTTCATGCCTGGTACCTCTTTCCTCTTGAATGTATTCAAGCAGCGCTGTCATGCAGTTTCCTGTATGTAGGCCAAATAGTGTGCTGTGTCAAGGCAATCATTGCAGATATTGCTTGCATTATTATCTTTGAAGTTGTAAGACTGTTCCGCCAACATCAGTTCACCATGCATCATGGCAAGCCTTTCCCTCTAGTATCAGCTCAGAAGGCACAGGCTGCCCTTTACTGCTTCAGAGGGTCCCCTTCAGGGTGTTCAGCTTATCTGCGGTATGCAGGAACACTCTGATCCCTGAGCTTCAAGCCACTGCAAAACCTCCGTCCATTGTGACAATGAAGAAGGCCATCTGGATGTTGTATGCACAGCTCACCCTCACTTATCTGCCATCAGCATTCATTGGGTATGCGGCATACGGTGAGCTCTCAAAGTAATCAGTTTTCTGGTCTGATGTGTTCCCATCCTGCCCTTGCTAAATCTGTCTTGCTCCATGTTGGCGTGGGCATGTCCAGCCTTTACTTGTTGCATCTGCCTCTGCCCTGTTGGGCCCTACCCTGCCTTGTCCTGCCCTACCCTGGCCGGCCCTGTAAGTAGTGGTATAAGGTGCACATACTAGCATTGCCATAATGATGCGCTATATGGTATATGGGGCTAAAACGAGCACCATAGCGTGCTAGTCTTGAGGTGCTCGCCCAGATTCTGCTACATGCCCCTGCCTGGTGTGCCTGGCCCTGGCCCATCCTGCCCTGCCCTGCCTGGTATGGCCCCTCCTGCTGTACCCTGCCGCTGCTTTGCGGCTCACAGTAAAGCAATAGAGTGATGTGGCATCTTCAGCCACCTCCATGATGCCTCAGCACTGTGGCTGGCATCATGCGCTGGATGATGTGTGTGCTGATGCAGGGCAAGCCGTGGTCTCGGGAGGGGGGTCTTTCCTGCCTTTCTTCATGGCGGCTGTACCCACTCAGGACAACCCATCACCCAAGTGGGCTCTTGTCTTCATCAATCTTCTGGTTCTGTGGAACTGCTTCTGCTTGGTGAGTTTCTTCTGCTTCCAGCGATGGCCACCTGCTCATGTGGATGTTTGTGCGTCTGCCCTTTGCTTACTCGCTTGCCTGCCTGGCTGATGCGGTAATGATCTGGTGCGCCACTTGGGTTGGTCAATTGACATTCAGCAGGCAGACAGTCTGTCCAGTCACTCAGCTTGTCTGTCTGTCTCCATGCCAGTCTGTGTGAGTCAGTTTTGTGCGCTGCAGTTGTACATTGCTCCTGTCACTGAACATTTTGAGACAAAGTATATGAATGACAACTCTGGCATCTGGGCAGTCAAGAACTGGCTGATCAGAACAGTGATCAGATGCGCATACATCTTCTTTGCGGCCCTGATCGCGGCCATGTTCCCATACTTTGGAGACATCCTTGGTGAGCCTCTGACTATGCAAGCTGACCAGACAATTTGGCATCTCAATTACACAAGCTGCTGTGGCTAGAAGCACAAGCAGAAGCTGCTGTTCATCCTTGACGACCGTTGCTTGTGTCATTGTTGCTGCCTCGTTTCGTGCTGTATCAGCTGTTCGTGCCTGTATCTGTCTGTACTTTTAGTTTACCACATTTTCACCATCTGCAATGCTCAGCCTGCTTGCTGTGCAAGCCAGGCATCATTCCTTCAGGCTGACGTGCATCTGCTGCCCATGCAAAAGCCATAATCTGCAATCATGATGACCAGATTCATGACTCATCTCAAGGTGCTCCGTCAGCACTTCTCAGCTAGCTTCTCACATGTGTCATACTTCTGCAGCTCTGGTGGGAGCACTAGGCATCACCCCGCTCGACTTCCTACTGCCCCTGGCAATGTACATCTTCCTGCGCAAGCCAGTGTTGTGGAAAAAGATCCTGGCTTGGATTCTGCTCATCTTCTATGTCATCGTCATGATTTTGGGCGCTGTTGCTGCCATTCGTGGAATTGTACTGGACGCAAGTAAGCACTGCTGCCAAAGCTGCTGCAGCTGCTGCTGCTGCACGATCACCGCTGGCTTATGTCATGTCATAAGCACGGCTTGCATGATGTCATAAGCACATTGCAAAAGATGCGTGCACTATTTGCTCTATCCAGCTGCTGTCATGAGTTTTAGTTGCAGTTGCGACATGCCAGCATATGTCATCAGTCAATCTACATGGTCTGTCTTTGGGACTCAGCAGGGCAACCAACAGACAATGATTTAGTCCACCCATGTGCATACCATGTGCTTCTGCTCAACTGACAAATGACTAAACTGGCTGTGCCTGCCATCCACGGCATATTGCGCCCTTTGTTGTTGCACAAGGTAGCTCTACACTCTTTCGCTGTGCTGAATGTATGCATCTGCTGCTGCCTTTTGTTGCCAGTATGCTCTGCATGGTGCTCGTATAACTGCAAATTATATTGAGCAATGAAGAGAATGTAGCAAATGCTGTTGAGCAATGATTGTACAATGAAGAGGAACCTGTAAGGCAGACCTGTCCTTGCCTGCTGCTGCAGGTCACTACTCTGTTTTCCCCAATCTTGCCCCTTAGGACACTGGACTTGGACGGCATCAGAGCTAGTTGACATGCCATACCAGGTTGAGCATATACAGCTGGGACATGCAAAGCCACAGCAACCCAGCCTTGTCAGCTGACAGGCAGTTGCAAGGCAACTCACAAAGGAAGGCAACTAGAGGAACATGTATATTGTAGAAACAAATGGCTGAGGGCAAGTGTACCAACTTCATCTTGGATGCTATGGCTATCCAATAGACCTGTACCTGCTGTGCATCTATGGTCCAGCAAGCCAGGTGCCATCCAAGTGTAGGTGCTCAAGATCTTTGTCTGATCACTAGGGCTTAGGGTCCAGTATGTATGTACAGTGTCACTGTTCTCAGTAGATAGCACAGTCAGGTGCATCGCCCTTCTGCTTACATTCTGTTTGTCTTGCATTGCTACATGTACTGTCAGGCAGGCTGTTAGACAGGCAACATGCAGTAAGGTGAGTAGTTCCCAAGTTTCAGGTACCATGTTATTCTGCATTGTGTGCAGAGTAACATGCTGTCAGGCCAGCAGAGTTGTGTCTCGCTGTATGAGCTGCTAGCAGTGCTCTCTTGAACGCTCTGATTTCAGCAGAAGATGTATCTCTGACCAACTTCTGCAGCAAGTTTACTGGACAGGGCATCATTGTAGTTAGCCCGTGTTCTAATTATTAGTAATGTTATGATTGTAGTGTGGACACTCTGCATATGTGAAGTGTCTATACAGGGCACTGATCTGTCATGTACATCCTGTCACATCTGCATCCTTGTGTGATATACACTTGTCATATTGGCATGGGTATTGTCTGGTGCCCAGGCTGTTTTTTGAGCGCATGGTTAGCTAGATCATATACTAGAACATTTGTCAGTGCACCAGCAGCTGCCGCTGCTGCAGCAATGCGAGGACCATCGCCCCCAGCGTGCATTCTGTAAACAATCTGCTTCCATCAGTGTGGCTACCTAGTGACACATCGAATTCCTTAAACTTGCAGCGTGTCCACAAGATATGCTGCTAAATGCGGACCAGCTGGCGATGGCAGAAAGGTCAACGACTTGTCAACTTGCAGCATGCCTTGCTTCAGGCTCTCATTGTGATGTCAATCTGCCACTGACCATCAAAGTCTGGATTTTCAATCACACCACAACTAGTTTCAATGATGTTGCATTACGTGATTGTCAAAACTGTCGTATTAGTAGGCCTTATAGGGATGCACAAAACAGGCTGCTCTGGAGAGACAAGACTTGTCCTGCACGTACCTAGCTCATCATGAGCTGGAAAGCGTTTTAATTATTATTATTATTATTAATAATTACCACAACTATGTTTACCAGCCTTGATTACATATGCACCGACCATATACACATGCAATGGCACATCACAGAGACGCTGTCAACAGATAATGAACTACATTGGCAGGCAAACATCAATCTTGACTTGAATATCATGGCATGACACCCTTATAGCTTTACAGCACTTGTGCCATGATTCAGAGTTGCAGCAACAGATACGTATACAAAGGGATGTTCAAAACGGTGTGTGGCAATCAGTCTCAAAGGTATACAAATGTACACAATGTGTACGTATCTACAAAATGCACAGCACCTGTGCGTCAGCTAATCATCACATTGCATGCAAAGCAGCTGAATTTGAGCGTGGGTACTCTATTAGTAGACACAACCTTGCATTCTCAACAAATGGTGAACTACCTAGCAGTACCTGCTTGCCTGTCATTGAGGTCAAAACTTGCAGCCTGCTTGCCTGTCGTCAAAGTGTCAACAGGCTGCTTGCCTACCATAAAGTCAGTGGTCCGTGCAGCACATTTTGGGTTGGTCAGACATTCTGGTCCATTAGACAAAAGCTTGACACAGCAAGAAGCTTTTGTCTCCAACTTTTGCCTAGAAGGCCTCGGTGTGCTGTCAGTCAGGAGGGCAGAACACTTTGCTGTGATGCAGCTAGCAGTAGAGTTCATGCGTTCACAACCTTCACACCCATGCTTTTGCATGTGCCTGCCACTGATCGACAGATTGCATCTATGGACATGTCAGGCACGTCCTGCTGTTTCTGTTGAGCAATGTCAAAGATATTTTTGACAGAGATCTCTGCTGCAACCGCATGGCCTGGACGTTGGCTGCCACTTTTGATATTAGCTGCCTGCTTGATGAAATATGTGACTGGCGGCGTTTTCATCACCTGCATTCAGCAAGAAATTAACGTGTGAGGAACAACTTACACTCAACGGTAGATTGCCAGGATAGACTCTCACAAGGTGGTCGTGCATGCATTATGCAGTGGCCCTCAGAACGCGGTGGAACATAAAGCTGTTTATTGATACATTGCAAATGTAGATGGTTGAGTATGTCATGCCGTCGTTACCATGTGTTGCAGGCAATCACTGGGCAACCTTGCAATGACTAGATGCAGAGTCTGTAATAGAGACTGTGCTGGGAGTGTTGCTTACATATGTGAAGGTCTTATCGCTGTAGGCTGTTATGACTACTGGGACGGGGATCTCAGGCTGCACAACAAAGAAGTCTCGGCACACATGCATGATACAGAGTATTTGCTTGCCTCAAAGCATAGGCGGCAGGGCTGAACACCTATGCCAAGGGTCACCTAAATCCATATGACGACTATACCTTTTTGTCCGCAGTCTTTGCGTTGAAGTCTTTGCAAAAGGACATGATGTTGAGTCCAGCCTGACCAAGGGCAGGCCCAACAGGTGGTGCTGGCTTTGCCTGACCAGCATTGATCACCAGCTTGATGGTAGCAGTGACAGCCTTAGCCTTGCTGGCCATGCGATGACGGCTTGAGTCAACTGATGGTGCCTAAGCGAGTAATTTGTGTCCCTAGCGGCAAGCCTTGGCAACCTTAGCTTTCAGCTGCGCGATGCGAGTTTGTACAAGAAGGCTGATCAGCCACGGGTTGAGTCGGAGCTTTGTTGAGTAGCCGCAACAGTGTGAGTCAACCGAGAGGGTCGACGGTGGCGTAAACGAGCAGATCGGTGATCCGGTCAAACGCAGCACTTCAGGAGTACTTGTGTATGCCTTCCAGTACGTGCTCAATCACGCTGATTGATGAGTCGCTCCTGTTTCGCGTCCGCTCAGTGTGTTTGTGCCAACAGCGAGGTCAAAATATGCCCGTTACAGGTACGGCGGCTAGTTTCGGTACCGTATGCATGTCATGGACCAAATGCGGCCAGAACTGCAGCCCTCTGACACTTTGGCTGCCTCGATCGGACGGCGAACACATATCTCTTGCTGTGTCGAGGGACGAAGGGCCGCTGCGTTTCACGGAGTCAGTGTGGGCTTGCACAGGGTGCTTTCAACCCAAATTCGCGATCTTGACACGGCATATGCATGTGTCGGAATCGATTTCTGAGACGCTGCGTTGTTTAACGGCAGCTGAGGGAAAATTGACTTTTGACACTGCTGTGGCCGACAGAGTCGCTCAGGATGGCAAATCGCAGACAGGGTACACGGCTTTTCAACTCGATATACCAAGCAGTCAAAGCACAGCTCGCGGCCGACGGCAGCAGCGTGTCATCAGGAGCTGTATCACATCTCGCGCCGTTGTACAGTGACCTGGTTCAGCCTCAGCAGCTGACGTCTCTGAGACACTTCAGCAGCACAAGCTTAGCTTTCTCGTCGACCACCACTGGCTCAGCAGAGGTGAAACTTCTCTCCCTTGCTGTCCCGGTGACAATGCACGGCCTCTGCTGGGTGCCACTCTGACATGCAGTGTCGCTTGCAGGGTTTGGCTGTAAGTGTAGTAAAAGCTAAAAGCAGAGCGCCTCGCAAGAGTAGAGCCAGGGCTAACCAGGTGTTGTCACCAAGAAATGTTATCATACCTTGTCACCACAGCCACCTACAACGCAGGCTCCATAGTTCATATTGTACACCAATTGCATTGACATGCTTTGGGCAGATAGCTGACATATCACACCTCAAGAGCATCACTGATACACTGCTACACTGTGATATGACAATCTGGCTATTGTCATAGGCTGCCCAAGTCAAACTTCTGTGTCACTTGTGCAGGGCAAATCAGCCAAAGACAACAAGCCAGTAGATGCCAATCCTGATCCAGACGCTGCTGCAAAAGCTGCAGCCAAACCTGCTGCAAAGTCCAAAGCCAAATCCAAGTCTGCTGCAAAGTCAGAGTCTAAGCCCACCGCAAAGCCTAGTGATAAGCCTGCTGCTAAGCGCAATGCCAAGCTACATGAAAAAGGTGCCGTCAAGAAGCGCTCAGCATCTCCTCGCAAGACCAAGGCAGTGGATGCAATTGCAGCAACCTCTAGCAGCACCTCAAAGAGTCAGCGGACAAAGCAGAATCCAGCGTTGTTGGTACAAAAGCTTCAGCATCTGGCATCCCTTCCTCCTCACCTTCACAGCATGGTCTCACAGAGCTACCTCAGCAATTGCATGATCAACTCGATTGGGACGCATTTACAGTATCAGCATCATCAGCATCAGGATCAGATGCTTTGAACAGTGCCGCCAGTGTTGACTCACCCTCTACAGATTCATTGAAAACTGCGGTTGACGTTGACTCACCCTCTACAGATGCAGCCTTTGGTGATGTGCCTGGCACACGCAAGGAGCAAAGATCAAAGAGAGACGCAGTTGTTTCACGTAGAGCCAACAAGCAGCAAAATGTCGCGGCTCAGCCTAGTATAAGCCTGCCTTCCTATCATGAGCTGAAGGCCAAGTCGCCGGAGCAGCGGCTGCCCTTGACTGCAGAAGGCATCAAAGCAATTAAAAGGCACATTGATGCCTTTCGGGGCAGCGCACATGTGCAGGATCAGTCCTTGGCATTGTATGTGAACTCTAAGGTGAGATGAGCACAAGCTGAGCAAAGTTTCTCATGGCTGTTTTGCAGTGATAAGCTGTCTGTAGACGCTGCACAAACTGTCGAAGCGCTGTAGGCTTAGTGTCTCGTTTGCATTCTGGTGCATGACATGAAACCAATATGCAGGATACAGCAAGCTGACACACATCAATGCTGTCTCGTTTCAAAGGTGGAGCAGCTGGGCAGGCTTGACTTTATGTCATGTGCATTACTTTGCTCTGATGGACTGTGCCTCACATGTATCCTGTTCACTGCAGCTGTTCTACAGAGCCACCTATGACCTGGAAGCCTTCATCTACAAGGCAGTCACCCAAGATATGGTGGACACATTGGTGGCCAATGAACCAGGACCTGCCACTGAGGATGCCATGTTTGCTCTCTTTGCTGGGTATGTGGTGCACAACCACAGCGCTGAGCTGCAGTCTTACAGGTGAGTCATAAGAACAAACAGCTGTTGTCTGTGACCTGAAACATCAGGGTGGGGACATACCGCCTAGCCATGCAAGTTTGCGATCATTCAAAGATCGCTGGCAACCCTGTTGATTTGAGTTATGTCTAGATTTGTTGTCGCTGTGATGCATGCATGCATGCATTTCTATGCTCTCTGCATGTGTGAATGAGCAGGCAGGACTTAACTTCAAATGCAGGTCACAAAAGTCGATGACCACATACAGCGGCTTCCATAGATTGCACACTGCTTCTGAGTGCACCTCAGCACAGACTGCAGGCATCATCAAACTATGCACATGCTCAAATGATTCACTTTGGCTGGTGGACTATGCTACATAACAAATGTGATTGCACACAGGACTCGGGTGCAGACGGTGGACATGAGGCAGTCGCACCTGTGGTACCCGGTGGCTAGGGCCTTGCAGCGCAAAATCATCTACCATGCAGGTCCCACCAACAGCGGCAAGACCTATCAAGCCCTCAAGGTAGACTGCTGCTGCTGCTGCTGTTGTTGGTGTTGCTCCTACTGTGTTAATGAGTAATATCCAAGATTTGGCTGAGCTCAGTGTGTCTGGCCTGATGAGATTCTTACGCCATGTAGGTGCATATGCATGTGCACACCATGCTTGGTGTGATGGGCATGCAGAAAACTAATGCACATTTGTCTTCAGAACACAACCGCAGATAGTTGACCTGCATTTTGCAGGGCATCAAACTCTTTGCTCTACAGCAGCACCTATGGTCCTGCGGTACTGTGAACATGGCTTTCAACGCTGCTTTGTTATTGAAGATGGAAGGCATGGAGATGCGTTTATATACACATATGCATTATAACATGTGTAACGAGCAGAAGTGTACTAAGAAGTGTATGCAGAAGCATAATCAGTACACAAGGCTTAGATGCATGCACATTGCAGGCAATGAAGGAGGCTGAGACGGGCATATACTGTGGTCCCTTGCGTTTGTTGGCCATGGAGGTGTTTGATTCTGTCAATCAGGAGGTATGTCATCCACACACTGCTTTACAGCTGTAGTACCCTCTGCACCCAAGCCGTTTGCAATGGTAAATGTGACCTTGGCCTGAAGCCATGTGTGGCTTGCATGACTGTACACCGGGCAGCAGTCAGAAGGCAGTCTAATGTGTACAGAGGGCTGGGCATGCCCACTCAGCCTTACTGAATGGCAGACTTGCTAGAGTGACAGAATCTTGTATAGATTGGCAGCCCCTGTTGCCCATCAAGGGCTATCATGAACAAGCTCGACATTGCCTTTGCACATGGTTTGTTGCAAGTGTGAGGACAACTCAGACAACAGCAGTGCTCTGTTCTAAACATGTCTTGTCTTGCTTGCAATTATCATGTTGCTCCTCTGCTTTTGTTGGTGGTGCTAAGTAGCTGTCTTCTTGAGCGGCAATGATGGTCTCAGTCCTGTACATACGGCGGTGTTTAGGAATCCTTGTTTGCTCAGGAGTAGTTCTGGTGTTGAATGCCTTTTGTTGCGATGCAGGGCATTCACTGCAATCTGCATACCGGTCAGGAGCGCCAAGTGCTAGCCGGGGCAAGACATGTGTCATGCACCATAGAGATGATCAACACTGCAAAGCAGTGGGACTGTGCAGTCATTGATGAGATTCAGGTGAGACTTCCTGTTCAGAACGTAATCATGGCATACATGCTGTAGACGCAGCACCATGGCACTGTCTGTGCCTTTGTTGTGATCATCATGGTAGGACGATGTGTCCGTATAACATGCTGCTTGTGCTGTACCAGTAGTCCACTATGCGTGCAGCAACAACAGTAATGTCCTTGTGCAGATGATCGGCGATGATCAGAGAGGCTGGGCCTGGACTAGAGCCTTGCAAGGGCTGCCGGCAAATGAAATCCACCTCTGTGGCGACGCTTCCGCCTTGCCGCTGGTCAGGCAAATGTGCGAGGATATGGGCGAGCCGCTGTCGGTCTTGAACTACGACCGATTTACTGGTCTGGAGATTCAGCCTGGCGCTTTGCAGCGCGACTATTCAAGCGTCGAGCCTGGAGACTGTATAGTGGCTTTCTCGCGGCGAGACATCTTCGACATCAAGACAAACATCGAGCGGCGGACAAATCACAAATGCTGTGTGATCTATGGCGCTCTGCCACCTGAAATGCGACGGCACCAGGCAGCCTTGTTCAATGAACCCAATAATGGTTTCGACATCCTTGTCGCTTCGGATGCTGTTGGGATGGGCCTGAACCTGAACATCAGAAGGGTGATTTTCCACAAAGTCGAGAAGTTTGAGGGCTACAACACCATACCTGTCTCCACTTCCCAGATCAAGCAGATAGCTGGTAAGCCACTATCATCAGATTGCCCTGCAAGTGGAGCACTGGTGCCACTGTGTTGCAAATCATGCTGCTTCAACACTAACAGCGACATGAACCGCTTACAATCAAAAGTCTGCAAGTGAGTTGGTTGCTAGGCCAAATGTACAGCGACTTTAGCCACTGCATGACCAGATGTGCACCAGCACCTGAAGACACCTTCAACTGCTTGCAGGCCGGGCTGGCAGGCGGAGCAGCATCTATCCCAAAGGGTTTGTTGGGACCAGGGCCTCGGCAGATCTGCCAAGAGTCACCAACGCTTTAAACATGCCTTTGAACAAGCTCAGCACCCCTGCTGCTGGCCTCTTTCCAGAGTTTCAGCATCTGGAGCTTCTAGCTGGTCAGGTATGGCTCAGGAGGTCTAGCAAACTTCCCCTCTTTGCTTTCTTGTTTGTCTTCACGCTCCATTGCAGACCCTACACCCCCATAGACTCATGGTGTTGTGTTGCTTCACATGTCAATAACGTGTGTGCACCAATGATAATCCTGTTATTTAGTACACTGACATTTAGTATGCTAGTAAATGAAAGTGCTCTAGCCCAGCTGCGATTTGGGCTCTCAGTTGAAATGCAATTGTGATGTTTGACACAGCATGGCAGCCTGTAATGTTTATGAGTTTGTCGCATGTTCGACAGCTTAGGAGTTGCTCAACACCTGATGTAGATGCTGCTGTGAACAGCAGAAAGTGTTGCACAGAAGGTGATATCTGCTCACACCAAGCAATGCTGCAAGTCTGTCACTCAACCTCGATGCAGATGTACATGGCATCGTCCTGTTTCTGTAGGATGATGGAGTGTGTCCATGCTCCTGCTTTGCTTAACCCACTTCCCTCAACACTGCTTCTTCTTCTTCTTCTTCTTCTTGTTCTTTCCTCTGTCTTCTGACTGCATGGCATTGGACTGAACAGCGTTGTCTGCTTGTAGGTGCCCGACGATAGTTTTGCAGATCTGCTGCGCCGATTCAGCAATGAGGCCAAGCTGGAGGGGACCTTCTTCTTCTGCCGCCAGGATGGCGTCATGCAGATTGCCAAACTGTTGGAAAACGTTGATAACCTCAGTCTGGAAGATAGGTAACCATGTTTAGTCATTCATTCATGAGATATGTGTCTTTCCCTATGGTCAGACACCTGCAGTCTGGAGGACAGGTCATCCATATTCAGTCATTCGTTCATTAGATATGTGTCTTCCTCTAGGATCAGATTCTACAGTCCAGGTGATTGCATCTGGGGACTGGATGCTGCATTCAACAGAAAACATGTTGCATGCCTATCCTGTCATCAGAGCTGAAGCCTTACTGGGATGTCATCAGACCTGTGATAGCATGAAGCATTCATTATGTAATGACTGCTGGGACGCATGAGGCTCTGTTCAGCTCTCCTGTTGGCTGCATCACATCCAGACACAAATGCTCAGCAAGGCTGTATGACAGCTCAGCAAGGCTAAACATTTATAACTCAGCAAGCCTAAATTTGAAACTGGCTAATCAGCCCATGACTTGAGACAAGATAATCCAAAATGTTGGCCAATGCAATCTGGGATTTCAAGATGAATTGCATGCATGTGGTTGGAATGTTACCTTCTTCAACAGCAGCAATCTGCCGTGCCATACGCCTCATATCTTCTGAAGCAGGCACACTGGCTGTTGGGGCAACAAGTGACGGGGCAGCTGCTGCAGCTTGTAGCCTGCAAACAAAAGTAATACTTGCTGAAGCTGATGACAGAAGGGCCCTGCAAAGTCTCATCTAGACCTGCTAAAATGAGTCTCCAGTGTGTGGATTAGCTTGTGCATTTGCTGCATGCAGTGCACCACAGCAATACCTAGAAGTAAACAAGTCATGAGCTTGCAAACAATATGGCAGACAAGCAAAATGGCAAGGGGCGTGAAAGAGCCAAAGGCAATGTGCAGGGCAAAGCAAAAACTCACTTTTGAACCTCTGCTTTCAGCCTTGCAATCTGTTCTTGACGCTGGTGTTCCTCTGCTGCAGCTCTCCTCTCAATCTCTTCACGCCTTCTGCGTTCTTGCTCCTCAAGCTGCTGCTGCCTTTCCAGGTCTTGCTGCCTACGAGCCTGTTCTTGCTCTCTACAGACTTGCTCCTGCTGTCTGCGGAAATCATCTTGCTGTCTGCGCAGCTCTTCCTGCTGTCTTGCTGCCTCAGCTTGTTGCTGTCTCAGCTCCATTACTGCTTGTGCCAAGCCTGCACCAAATGGGAGTGTCAAGGGACATACATGCAATGAGAATGCATGCCATGTTTGCAACACAGCACTGCAAGCTGTTCAAGCTCTTCACTGAGGCTTGAGTCAAGCTTAAGGCTCAAATGTGTTTAGAGGAAACAAACTGCACCAAAACGACACAGCAGCACGGATCACAATACCTGGGGCCATGTCTGATGATGTTCCTACAGGAACAGGAGCAGGACTTGTCACTGCAGCTTCATCACTCCTGCAAGAAGTGATAACTTAACTCAGATTTAGTTCTAGAAAACCCAAGTTGCAAACAATCAACATCGGGCACCAAGGCTCGTTGCTAGTGCATAACAGCTTGTTGGAGTAGACCCTGGATCCCTACCTGGACTGCGCAAGTCGAGCTCGCGCCCGAGCAACACGGTCCTTCTTTTCCTGGATCTCCACTTCCTGTTCTAACTGACGAGCCTCCTCCTCAAGTAGTCTAAGAGATTCACGCTGCTGTTTAGGAGTACTCTGCGTCGCGCCTGATACATCTGCGGAAAATTTGAGGCAGGTCAGCAACAGCAGATCTGTGACCCTCATGCACCGTTTGTGCTGCAGTCCGATGAAGCAATCTAAGCGCGGCAACGCACACGCGTGACAAGCAGTGTGCAATCACATTTTCACTCAAGGAAGATGTCTCAAGTGGCCAGTTCAAAATCAGCACACCTGAGTCCTCCGGAACACTGCTGCGGAACCAGCCGAAAACCATACCTGCCGTAGCTTTAGACGCAGGCCAAGCTGGGGGGCGTTGCAGCAAGGTTCAGTTGACTGTCACACTGTCAATTTCGAACAAGGCAAATGCGCTCTCGGGGGAAGATGGCGTTTTTCCAAGGTAAAGCCCAGCCGTTTTGTAGGCTCACGTTCGTGTGTAGGCTCGTGATGTGTCATGTCAAGCAAAGCATTGCCTTGACACGTGGAAATGCGTGTTTACCTGGAACCTTGGAAACGGATCTTTTTACTCAAGCTCTAAGCCACGTGGCACGCGTGCTCCCAAGCGCTGACATGACTGAGAAACGGACAAAGAAAGCGGCCAAAGTGTCTCCTGAGACTCGCATTGCACTCACCTTACGCCATGCATAAACTGATAAAAGTCTTACATTGTGGTACTGGAAGTCATGCCGCAACAGGTGCGCCGCGACTGTTGTTTTGCTGCGCCTGCGTCTGCACTTCTTTGCACAAAAGCGCTGTGACAGGGTCATGAGGCAAAAGCTTAATAGTCCGCGACTTCCTTGCAGGTTGCTGAGCTTTCAACCCGCAAAATCTCAGGTCCTCCTTCAGCAGCCTTGTCAACCTACCCGGCGCCTTCTGCAGTCTGCCGACTGTGATCGCTTTTCGCCGGTGAGCCCACTTGGCTTTGTGACAGTGTTTTGGCCGCATTGCTGTACGAAAGTATTGCCTTGTAGGACCTGTCAGGTCCAACTGTCGTTTGCGCACACTGTAGAGCTGCTACAAGTTTGTATCCCTTTTTCACTTGATCGTGCTGCTTCCATGCTTGTGAACAAGCTTTCTTGGCCTGCAGGATAGCACAAAAAAGCAGCAACCAGTAGTCATGGCAGACTCTGAAATTGCAGCACTTGAGTCAGAGATTGTGGCATTGCTGCAAACTTTGGCAAAAAGAGATCATGACAGAGCTGTGAAGCAGCTTGAGGCAGCACAGAACAAGCAGGAGCATGTCAAGCAAATGCAGAAGCTGCAGTACGCCCTTGAGATAGCTCAGGCTAAAGCACAGGAGCTGCAGCGACAAAAGCAGCACAAGCAAGCCAAAGCTGGCTTGGCCAGTGCCAAAGCTCAGCAAGCTAAGATTGAGCATCAGGTCAAGAAAGTGAAAGCATTGCAGCGCAATAATGAAGAGAAGGCTGCCATGATGAAGGATATCAATCACCGCAAGAGATACATTGAGGTATTGGAGCTGCCAACCATGCACAGCTTACCAGATTGGGACGGCAACACAAATTGGGAGGCATATCAGCAGGTCCAACAGCAGGTATACAAGCTAGAAAATGGGCAGCTCAGCAAGCCGTCTATCAGCCACATCCGCCTCAGGCGTTCCCAAGACTTGTTTGCAAGGGGTGGCTTCCGCTACGTGTATTATGCACAAACTGACTCAGGTGAACAGTATGTTGCCAAGAGGTTGTACGCTGAAGGAGATGAGCTAGAAAATAACATCAAGGACGTGGAGGCAGACATCAAGGACCATCTCACTGCTGACAGGTGCATACGTGACTTTCACAGGAGGGCCAAGAAGGCACATGCGTCCACAGCCTCCATGCACTTCACAAGCTCTGTGTCTCTCATCATTGTCAAGGCGCATGAGTCTGCCCCAGCCTGTGGCAGCGTCGTCTACTTCCTGGAACGTGTCATTGAGGGGGACTACTGCAAGTGGATCCAGAACAACGGCGACATCAATGCAGCCCCGTCTGTCTGTGGTCAGGAGGTGCTGGACACAACTCAGGCAATGGTGCATTTCAGCTATGAAATGTCCCTCAAAAAGGGACGAGACCGCCGCTACATGATAACAGATATACAAGGCTTCCAGCTTGCCAGTGGCAGTACAACTCTCATTGATCCTGCGATCTGCAGGCCCCGAGTTCGTGGAGCTAGACCTGCAGGTGCTGATTATGGCATTCGCTCAGCAGCAAATGCCTTCTTCAAAGCACACAGGTGCTCCCACATATGCCGTGCTCTGAAACTAGATGACCATGAGTCGTAGCTTGATGATTAGTTTATGAAAAGGATGAACTGCAATTTCCCCATGCTCTTCATTCTCTTAGTGCTTCTCATTTATGTTGTGTAGTTACTACAAGCTAGACATGTTAGCTGCTTTGGGATAAATCCAATTTCAAAGACTTGCTTTGATGTTGCACGAGAGTTCTGAGGTTTGTGCATGTGACAACAAACTGTTTGAACGTGTTTGAGGCGTCACTCTTATCAGCTGTGAGACTTGTGAACTGATCAGCTCAATAGCATTTTGATCATGTCCGAAGTTGGGTCATCTGCATGCAATATTTTTCTCCTAAACATGCTGTGCTTAAGTGAGGGCCTGTGTTTCTTTGGGATGGCTGTATTGCATCCTTGTGTAACCACTGTCATTATCAGGCAAGACTTGTTGTGAAATGGGTTTCACTGCGGCATGCATGGCATATGATGCATGGCATTGCTGCAACTAACTGCAATATTGCAGCCCAAGCACTATGGGAACGAAGCGCGTCTGAACCCCTGTCTGAAAGCTTTCAGCCTTGTCTTATGCTAGCTGAAACTGACTAGAGTATGATCAGCAACTTTCAGCATACATGTGTTATGTTGTCTGATACATGGCTGAACGCTTTCAGCCTTGTCTTATACTAGCTGAAACTGACTAGAGTATGATCAGCAACTTTCAGCTTACGTGTCTGATACATGGCTGAATGCTTTCAGCCTTGTCTTATACTAGCTGAAACTGACTAGAGTATGATCAGCAACTTTCAGCTTACATGTCTGATACATGGCTGAACGCTTTCAGCCTTGTCTAGAGGATCTGATGCTTGCTGAAAGTGTCTAGAGTGCGATCAGCAAGGTCTAGCCTGCAGCGTCTGATCCTATTCAACAACGGCTGAAAGTGCTGCAATATCTGATGTGCTCTGAAGCTATATTATGCGCATCAGGAAGCAGAACACTGTCAAAGTGTAGCTATGAAACAAAGTGCCCTGCAGAGCTACTGCAGTATACTACCGCTGACCTAAGTAAAATTGACCTAAACGGGCATACTTTGGTAACTACATGCTAACACTAGTACTGGCGTTGCACCAGCGTGAACACACTGAACCCGCATCTTGAGATCATGCCATGCCAGACGTGTTCTTGTAAACCAGCCCAAACAGCTTGGTTCCCTCCGTGGCTGTGACCAGCTTGATGTTTCACTCTGAGATGCCAACAGCCAACACTTGCTGCGTGCGGCTGCTCAGGCTGGCTGTCATGACATCTTCAGCTCTGCCATACCTAGCAGGGTATAGCTTGCACACTGCCAACCTGAGCACTTCTGCATCTGCATTGATGCCCCGCAAGAAGTGGTGGACTTCAGCTATGAACAGGCTTTCTGTGTCATGCCAGCTGACAAAGCGCAGCTTGGCATAGAAGGACACTCTGCAGTGAGGGTGTGCATGATGCGGCTGCTGCACTTTGACTGAATTAGGGCACAGGCATTGACACAATTGAGCTCTGATGAAACTGTGTTGACACGAGTACATTAATATGACTGCTTGCAAAGACAAGTGCCAGCTGGCATCATTGAACGTGCGAGCAAGATGTGTGCTTGCCAGCTTGCTTTGTGAGGCAGACCTACAGGTAATCACATTACTTACTAGCCAAGATGTTGATAAAAATAAAGGAAGACAACAGCACCCCACCTGGCTTTGCTGTTATTGTGCATCCTAGACCACATCAGCTCGTCGCCACGCTTGTGTGCCAAAGTGTAAGAGCAAAGCTCCACAGGCTTCAGCTTCTTTCCCATGCCTATCAGCAGCCTGCCAGTGATGTCAAGGTCCACCATCAGCAACAGTAGCACAAGCACAAAGCCTGCACATCTAAATGCTGCTCACAAGTCAGCAGTGAAAAATCATAACTCACAACTATGGAAAAGAAGAGAAGGGTTCTTATATGTTTCAGTAGCAGATGCTTAAAAGGGCATTTTCTAGCCACTGCAGAGCTGATTCAGCATGTGGTGTTACTCAATGGGCAGGCACTGCTAGATGCCATTTGTGATCACACAGTATAACCAACACATGCTACACTGTTTTGTATGCTGCTGGCAAAATTTGACCTGGGGATTGCGTGTGTGCATCTAGTCCAGAGACTGGTCATGTCAGTTGCAGTCATGCACAATTCAGTTGATTCAGGACTCATGCAGGCCTTGCAATGCATGCAGCAAAGGAAACAATAAAATTGCTGCAGAAAGCGTCATATACCTGAAGCAGAGGTGTAGTCTGTAACTGGTAGATGCATGTCTCTCCAGAACAGAACAGGAAGCTACAAGCCTAGAAGCCATCACCTTGCTCAGGGTCTTTCTGTTTCTAGTGCTCTGCTCTGTGTGGGCATCTGACAGTCTTGACTGACAGATGCCCACAGATGGCATGATGTTGCCATGGCTCACACCACTTGCAGGTAATCTCCACTGCAAGTGAAATGAATATTATTGCTGCAGCAGCAGCTCACCAACATGAATTGCACCATTTGCTGATTTTGACAGAGCAGCATGTGATGTATGCACTCTTACCTTGGAAGTGGTGCGACTGTCATTAGACTTTGCAATACATACTCCAGGAGGGTCAGCAAGCAATTCAAAAGTTGCTTGTGGTCATGACCTACAAATATCTCTCTATGTCATACACACTGAGTGAGGTTGATGAATGTGTGCTTAGGCTGCATACTTGGTGAACAGCACCAATCTGCTTCAGAGAACCTGTGTCTGGGCCAGTATCATTACAACCCCAGACCAGCAATGGATGGCAAGAAGCAACATTTTGGTTGTACACTCTACCACTCAGTGCAGTCACACAGCGTCTGTCAGCTTGGCTGATCTAGAGGCACGCCAGGGCCTTGCAAGCAACAAGCAGTTCTCAACCGTTGTGTCCTGTCTTGATGTTGTTCTGCCGATGGAGCCAATGCAATGAAAGCCGGCAGCTTGTCTTTGCAAAGTCATTCTGATACAACACTAGCTAGTATAACATGACATGCAAATGCACTGGATCCCATATGGGCTCACAAAAAAGATTTGACGGTGAACAACGACATCTGCTGCTAAGACCCTTTGTCACACAAGCTGCAGACTCGAAAACGCCTCTAAGAGGCAGGCTTAGATTACCTGACTTGAACGGTGGAATCAGAGTATCTGTGACTTGCAGGACACCTGTCAACGATACGCCAGGTGGCTCACGTGCACGTGTGCACAGCTGAACAATGACATGACTTCGAGGCCTTCGCGTCGCTATGTACGTCGAGAAGCCACAAGCTTGTGCAAACTCGTTGTGCTGTCGACGTTATGCCAAGAAGCTGAACAACAGCACGTAGCTACGTCGTTGGCCCGCCGTCGTTTGCTGTTGAGTCAGATCTTCTGCATCTTAACCCCGAGAATGTTTTCTGGTTGTGGAACTGAGGCTGCAGGTGCTCTAGCCTTAGACCTGGCGTATCGAGGCAAAGAACCGCGAGAGGCTACGACTCTCGCTTGTCCCTTAGGCAGAGGACCTTGTCCGATCTCTCCAGAGATCAAGGTCAGTCATAGACACTAAGCTGAATAGAGGTCTTCGGAACTGCCAGGGTCTTGCCTGTTGGTCTGCCAAAGAGTTACCATGGATTCTGCTGTTGCTGGTGCAGAGATATTGGTCAGGAATCGCTGACAGCGACGAAAGCACGACCTATATCGCGCAAAGCCTCTTGCCTCACGTCTCAAATCCGGTGGTGCATGCAGCTTTGCTGGCATTGGTCAGGTCATCTTCGGTCACCTTGCTATTGAAGCTGCTTGAGCATGCAAACCTGCAGCTTGTACAGCAATCACCACAGACTTCACCAGCTACAGAAGCCTGCGTGAAGGCCATAGCTGAGATTTTGACTGTGGCCTTCGATGCTGTCTTTGCAAAGTATGATGGGCTGCTAAATTGTGAAGAGCTTGACGAGTTTGGGTAAGAGACGCTGTTTTCAAAAATTGCCCATTTTTGCTGCCAATCATTTGGCTCCCCACACTAATTGGTACCTAAACAGAATTGTTTGGCTCTGTGCAGGAAGGGATTGTATCACCAAGCAGTTGGCAGTGCAGCATTGCTCACATCAGAGGCACATCAAACTTTGATGAACCACATGAACCTCTCAGCTGTACCCAGGCTCTATGTGATCCTTCTGGGTGCAGAATTGCGGTGCAAGCCGCTTGAGGACTACCGGTATCCATGCTTGCTGCAGCTTCTGGACATGTAAGTCATACAGTAACGCGTACAATCAAGAGTTGTATACACTTTCCATTCTGGTATTGCAATGACGGTTCTTTCGGTGACATGTGCTGGTTGCCTGCAGGTCTGCAAGCATCCAATGCTGTTTGTGTCAAAGACATATCAAACAACATCCAGCATATCAGGTCCAGTCAAGTAGGCTCGCAGTTGCAGTCCAGGGTGACTGGCTTGACATAGTCCTTCAGCTGCTGCGTGTCAGTCAGAGAGTGTATGCGCGCAGACCACATAAAGCAGCTGATCTGTCATGCCTGCTGGATAACTACCTCGGTGACAAATCATGCACAAAGCCTTCTGGCCCAAATTTAAGCCTTGTTGAAGTGCTGTATGAGTGTGCAGTCAGTCCAACGCCTGTGGACTATGGTCCCCTTGCAGCCAAAGCCATGCTGAACATCTGCCAGGTCATCATACTGGCATGCAGCCAACCTCTTCCACAGACATGTGACCAGTTGTTCAGTGAACAGCAGCTTGGTGTGATTCAGGACACATGTGGGCAGCTTGCAAGCCCAGGATCTGCTGCAACAGCGCTGGTATGCTTTTGGCTCTCAGACGCCATGATACTGACTATCTATGCACTTGGCATGACTGAAAGCTGCTTGCAAAGTAACTAGCTGCTTGTCTACAAGTCAGGCATAGTCTTGCTCAGCAACAATTCAATGCAGCTTGGCGGCCATTGAGTGTTCTATATCTTTGTGCTATGTCTTGTGTGTAAGCTTGGCCAATGCTTGACTGAGCTATGGCACACAAGCCAGTTGCCGCATACAAGCCCATTTACGCTGGCTCTGGGTTATCATGTGTCATGTATTTATTGTGATGCTCAGCTATTGGATACTAAATTGTTGTATGCATGCAGAGAATTACCAGGCTGCTTACCAACAAACAAGAGCAGCTGGTCAGACAGATGCCACACTTACGTCTGCAGCAGCCCCTTGCTGCACTTGCCGACCTTGTAGCCCAACAACCTTCCCACAGGGTTGTACATGCCAAAGAAGCAGGTAGAGTCAGGGAGGGTGGAGTTACAGACCTTGCAAAGGCTAGGGTGGACGGGGCCAGGTCTGCAGGTCACCCTGGTGACTTGCTATCCAAGCAGTTCAAGGTGACCAAACATCCATTCTCAGTTGTGCTGCCCGGCGAGCCTGGTGTTGAGCGCAAGCATAGGCGCAGTGAGGTTGAGATCCGCTACAACCAGGGTGATGTGTACACACCCAACTGGCGGCAGCGTGGGAATGACAGTATGCAAGCCGATTACTCACCACTGCCACCTGAGATGCCAGTACAGCATCCAGTGCAGCAGTCGTTCCAGCAGCAATCCCCTCAGCATCAGCAGACTGAGCGGCGCCTGCAGCAGCCAACCCAGTCAGCTCACCATCATCAGCGTCCTGATGCATCTTCAAGCCGGGGGTCTGCACTCATTAGTATTGCAAGGAATCTGTGCAGTGCATTCACAGGGCACCTTGCAACAAGCTCCACAAAGCAGAGTGGGACCAGAAACAAACCAGCACCACAGCACAGGTCTGCATCATCAGGTTGCAGCAGGCAGCCTGCTGGTTCTGGTGCCACTGGGCAACCCCTGTCACAGACAAGGCAGCAGCCAACAGGTCAGACCTCTGCAAAGCAGGATGCACGGGCAGCAAACAGCCGCATGGCAGGGTCAGTCAGTACAACAGCCGCACCATCAAGAGCCAAAGCTGTTTTGCAACCGCTCACATCTGCTGGTAGACCATGTGGTCAAGCGGCAGAACCATCTGGAGTTGCCTCGTATGCAGCTGCTGTGCGTTCGCCCACCAATGTACCAGCGTCCCCTGCAAAGCCCTTTGCAGCGTCCAGATCAGCAGGCACTCAAGCGCAAAGTACTGCAGTGACAGGATCACAGACAGGGCTATCTGTGGCAGGTTCATCTGCTGTTGCTGATTTGCCCTGCACTCAGCTCAGCCCAAAGCCTGCAAGTGCCAGCAACAGGCAGGACACAGCTCCGTCTGGCAATAATGCCTTGCAGCCCTTTGGTGGGCAAGCCTGCAGCTCAGACAGGGTTTCAGCTGACAGGTTTCACAACCAGGCAAACCAGCCAGGCAACAACATGCCAAGTCCGGCGGGTGTCTCAACAGAGGTTGCTAACAGTGCTTTGGCAAAGCCTAGGTCACACCCTGTCATCCAGCAGGAGTCCAGTGCCATGCATGATGAGCTTCGTGGGCTGCCAGGTATGATGACTGACAACATCATTGTGACCTTGACAGCCTTGTTGTGTCACCCTTGTTGTATGCAATTGAATGCATCAGTGATTCTGCATATGACAGCTTCCTGATTTTGAAGCATGCATGGACGAAACCCCAATAATTGCTTGCAATGCAGGTGGCATTGGCAATGGTGACTGCGTCCACCACGGTCAATCGCAACTTTCAGAAGTCTTGAGTCAGCGTGCGGTATCAGGGTCATCAGCTAACAGGATGTCATCAAGTCCCACGCATGCAGTTCACTCTGGTACCATTCTTCATGTCACTCCTGAAGGACGCAACTATCCACTCCTGCCAATACCCGGCGCACAGCAGCAGCATCAGCAGCAGCAGCAGTCACAAGATGTTGTGCGGCAGCAGCAGCAGGGACAGCAGCAAGGGCATCAACAGGCAGAGCCACTGAAACAGCAGTTGCAGATTCAGCTGCCATCAGGAAGTGCGTGTCAGTCCTTAATTGCAAGCTCACAGCAAGTGTTGCAGGCCTCAGGAGAGCATCAGCAGTCTCAGCATTCACAGTCCACTGCTGACATTTCTCAACCTTATGCTCGCACACCTGAGGAGCTGCAGTATATGATGTACAAACTTCGGCAACTGCAGAGCCTGCATCACAGTTTCAGAGTTGCTGCAATGGCTGTGCATCCTGGAGCTCAACCTGGGCATCAGCTTGTAGCTCTCAAGCAAAGGATCCAAACTCTTGAGTCAGAACTTGGCCAAGATGTTCAAGACCTGTTGGCAAGATCCCATGATGCACTTGCTGGGCCAGAGGACATGCAAACGGACTGTGGCACTCTGCCTGAGGCAATGGATGGGGAAGACATGATTATGACATAGTTTTCTTACATAGACTCCTTGTGTAGCGTCCTTACTTTTCAGTACTGCTAGACTTGCACAACAGTTGCTACAACACCAGTCTTTGCACGTTGCTGTTTCAGCGTGGTGATGGGATCCTGCTTTGACAGTGCTCGATGTTGCTGCTACTAGCATACTACGTCTAAGGCATTGATGACAGATGTGTGATTGATGAATGTTTTTTGAGCACATGCAATATCTCTTGCGAGACAAAACTTGCTTCTGCACAAGCCTTTATTGGTGTCTGTGTAGGCCAGACTACTGTGAAGTTTCTCAGATGTAGCAATCTGAAGTCGTAATCTACCACACACACTTGCACACCACTTGAGAACTTCCTTGGCCGTGCATCACATGTAAGAATTCAAAGCAATTTATGAGTCACACGTTGCGCATGAGTGAACATGCAATCCAGACACACATAAACACCAAGACAAAGAGTCCAAATCTGGCACAAATTTGTGCAGCTCACTTTGTGGTACATCCAGAAACATTGTTGCAAACGGTGGAGTGACAGTTGGTGTGCAAGCACAGTCATGCCTGCATCCAGTTCTTGTAGCAGTCCGACATCCGCCGCGGATATCATTGATTTGGTACATGCAGCCGGCAGGCTGCTGTCAAGCCGTGCTACTGTACACTGATACTGATTCAGGACTCGGAGGAATCTGAATTTACATGTCTTCATGTACCAGATCAGCTGCAGCTCAAGTAAGGCCCCAATGCCCTATTACATTTCTGATGCTTGTTTGCGTCCTCCAGATTATTGTGTGATCTGTTGAGCTGCTTCCGCGGCGGATATCATTGATTTGGTACATGCAGCCGGCAGGCTGCTGTCAAGCCGTGCTACTGTACACTGATACTGATTCAGGACTCGGAGGAATCTGAATTTACATGTCTTCATGTACCAGATCAGCTGCA
>JAABUP010003740.1_pt1 | contig 26384 bp, 27 predicted proteins | sample 5559201 | NCBI WGS metagenome assembly JAABUP01 (sample SAMN10711887, study PRJNA513373) | rock metagenome | isolation source: Antarctica rocks | place: Antarctica | reverse complement strand
TTCACGTCTGGCAGCCATTGACAACTTATAATCATTGACTTCTCACCCCATACAACTATTCCTTACTCCAGCAAATCATTATCTGTCGTATGCTTAAACCCCAATATCAAATACAATCTGTTGTCGATCAAAATGTCGTCCCTACTTGCGCTGGCAACAGGCATCGGCTTGCTTCGGTGTGCTTCCGCTCAGTTTCCCCCCACTCCAGAAGGGGTCACCACCATCAAATCGAAGTACAATAGTGACATTACAATCTCCTACAAAGAGGTATGTTATCGACTCGGTATACACTGCTCACAGCTGACATTGTTTGTAGCCAGGAATCTGCGAGACGTAAGCCTTTTCGATGCAAAGTAGTCTCTTTCTCAGCCATTGTTTTCGTACATTGTGCAATCGTTTGAATAACTTCTCGGACAGAGTGCTGATCATCGGTGCGAGAATAGAACACCTGGAGTGAAATCATATTCAGGATACGTTCATTTACCTCCGGGAACCCTTGCCGATGTGAACGAGACCCAAGACTACTCCATCAACACGTTTTTCTGGTTCTTTGAATCACGCAAAGATCCTGCTAATGCTCCTCTATCGATATGGATGAATGGCGGGCCAGGCTCATCGTCCATGATTGGATTGTTGCAGGAGAATGGACCGTGCATGGTCAATGATGACTCGAATTCGACCTATCTCAATCCCTGGTCTTTCAACAATGAAGTCAACATGCTGTATATTGATCAGCCAAACCAGGTTGGCTTTTCGTGGGACGTTTTGACGAACGGTACGCTGGATTCGACATCGTCCCAGGGCCTTGAGCCAACCAACTTCACTGGCCCCATTCCGACGCAAAACAGCACCTTCTCGGTTGGCACATTCCCGTCCCAAGACCCCAACAGCTCTGCGAATGATACGCAGAATGCGGCACGGGCTCTTTGGCATTTCGCCCAAACATGGTTTCAAGAATTCCCTGCCTACAAGCCTAATAATGATGCTATCTCGATATTTACGGAGTCCTACGGCGGCCGGTATGGACCGGCCTTTACTGCATTCTTTGAGGAACAAAACGAGCGGATTGCGAATCACTCGATCACCGAGAAAGGAGAGACCTACATCATTCATCTCGACACTCTAGGCATCATCAACGGCTGCATCGACCTTCTCACTCAGGAACTCTCCTATCCAACCATCGCATACAACAACACTTATGGCATTGAAGCCATCGATAAGGGAACTTACCAAGAAGCTGTGGATGCCTTCAACAAACCAGGAACGGGCTGCCGCGATATGATATTGACCTGTCATTCGCTGGCGGCTCAAGGTGATCCCAGTTTTACCGGGAGCAATGAGACCGTCAACAACGCCTGTGGGGACGCTGATAGTTACTGTCGAAACAATGTTGAGGGCCCATATATCCTAGATTCAGGACGTAATTTCTACGACATTGCGGCCATCGCACTAAGTCCATTTCCGCCCAACTACTACATAGGCTATCTCACCAATGCCTGGGTACAAGCTGCACTCGGCGTACCCACCAATTACACCCAGTCCACAAACGGTGTCTACGAAGGTTTCGGGAGTACCGGAGACTACCCTCGTGGTGATATACGTGGTGGCTATCTGGCGGATCTTGGTTATATCCTTGATAGCGGCATCAAGGTGGCTCTCATCTATGGGGACAGGGATTACGCTTGCAACTGGATCGGCGGTGAAGAGGTCTCTCTTGCCGTCAACTATAGCCAGTCTGCCGACTTTCACAAAGCGGGCTACGCCAATATCACTACCAATTCGTCCTATGTTGGGGGACAAGTAAGGCAGCGCGGGAATTTTTCCTTCAGCAGAGTATTCGAATCAGGTCACGAAGTTCCTTCGTATCAGCCTGAAACAGCATATCGAATCTTTTCCCGTGCAATTTTCGGAAAGGACATCGCGACTGGTACTGTCACCACATCGAACAACGCAAATTACAGCACCGTGGGTTCGAGTACAACGTTTGAGGTCAAAAACCAAGATCTAGGCAGTCCAAGCCCGCAATGTTATGTCCTGGCTCTGGCAGACACGTGCACTGATGATCAGGTGGCAAGTATCATGAACGGCACCGGGCTCATTCATGACTACATTTTGATTGATGCAAATCAGAGTCATCTATTTCCTGGTGTCGGGAACAACGATCCAGCTGGGGGGGCAAACGGCACCGGGAGCAGTGGAGATAAGCCTTCTCCAGCAAGTGGAGCGAGCCTGCTCCACGTGAGCTGGGCTGTGGTAGCGACTCTGATTATGCTTGCTGGGGCGACAGCTGGAATACTGTAGGTTTGCAGTCTTGAGAATTGGGTAGACACCATGAATTAATGAAATACATGCTTGAACGCTTGCAAAAGTCACCACTTGCTAACAGAAAACGAGGTGCTAGCATCCTCATAGCAATTTGCTTCCCACACCATGCCTTGACGAAGCGGCTTTGAGAAGGAAATTCCCTGGAAGTAGGGAAGGCAACCCGACTCGCTCCAAAGGTCCTTCTATTAACCATAAAGGGACGGCGGACAACTGCCTGTTCCCTAGCTGCATGGCGTCTTGGCAAGAAGGATTTCTTAGCCGCACGCGTGCAGCATTCCATGTTTCATATCCTAGCAAGGCTACCACCTTGCGGCTCGGTGACGCCCAATGGACTTGGGGAAATGGAACGTCAAGCGGCTCCCAGCCTCGAGCTGCGGTTTGGGTTGCATTCTGTCTAGGATTTTATCGCTAACTCGGCCACGATGTTTCGGGTTCACGGTCCGGGCGGCGACAGGGCTAAGAAGAATCGCTCACAAGCAGGAGTGGAAATGGTTGCCAACAGTCCAAAAGAGGCTGCTTCTTACTCAGATAAGTATTGGCGAGTTGCTGATCTGCCTGTGGTACACCTGTGAGGCACTGTTAGCGCTTATCCCACCATGTGGGACCTGCGAGGGTGTTTCATGTTCATCGTGCTTGACAAGGCTGTGTATAGGTGCAGAGGAGTACAAGAGTGCTGGTTGCCAGGTCCCTTCCCCCAAAGAGTAGGACCTCGAGTGGTCGATCTCTCATATAATCGATTTCGTGATTGTGTTTTAACGCTGCAAACATGACTGTAATATCTTTTTCCATCTTACTGCTGATCTCCATTGTATCTTTTCAACCTGTGTTGGGCTCAGACGGCGTATTTGCGCGCGATGTAGCGCTTCAAGATCTTGCGGTGACAGGCCGAAGCTTGAAGGCAGCCCAGAGGGGTGAGAAGCTGGGTCGTAGAGATGTAAAGGGTTGTTTGAGACATGATCACCAACTACACTATCTTGATGGTACGTACGTGACACGAACTTGAAATACCATGCTCATCGTCGCTTCCGTAAAGCGGACAGCATCAGGTCCGATTCCCAATTTGGCGCCAAGTTAGGGATGCAATTCAAGACACCCACTTTACTCCTCGAGGACATCGAACATCATGTTGAGACGATCGCTTGCTCCAAGGATGGAATTCACCTCCACTTCCTTTCCGAAGAGTCTCTCGCACACGCACAAGAGGAATTCCGGAATGTGAACGCCTTCTTCTTGATCTCGTCGCATGAGGGCTGTAATGCGGATGGGGAGCGTGATCCGTACCTGTAGGTGTATGGATATGTCATCTGATCAAGATGCTAAGTGTGTCAGGGTAACAGAGAGTGCCGTCAATGTTGAGAGCCGGATCATCATCCTTACAGCCTCCCGCATCCCTTGGAAGCACACCTTTGATTCCTGGACGCTTGACTTTGGGGAAAGCAATGAGCAACTACACCCGCGTCAACATGCTGAACTACGACCACGGCAGGCAGCCGCATCATCCAGTGCTGCCAGCTCTGCTGCTGCCACCACCTCCATCGACTATCCTGCGGCTCCATCGTCTACGGCAACAAGTCTTAATGTCACCGGCAACGTTGATCACTCGTATATCGATACAATGATCTTACCGCCAGATCAGTCGCTGGGTCAGCTATCCGTCAGCGGACCAAAGATGTAGGTCTCCGTCTGCATGGGTGGCTGTCGTTTTTGCCTGACTTTTTGGGCTAGATCTGGAGGCATCAATGTCAAATGCAAAAATTGCACCTTCCACGGCAGCATTAATCTTGTCGCTGGCTCATTGACCATGGGACCCTTCACCTCCAACACGACTAATGGATTCATCAACGAGACTGAGGCTGTTGCGGATTATATCAGGAATGGCTTTGTTGAATTCCGCGCTGATGGCTTGGGCGCCCATGTTGAGCTTGATAATACTATTGAAGCTACAGATAAGCTGATCAGCTGGACGGTGCCCTTGCCGACTATTCCTATTACACCACTCTTGGTAAGTGACCCATTTCTGCTAGCTGCTTCGCTCTTTCGCCCATCTTTACCAAGGGCATGGCAACCATTTCGATAACCAGCGCCTCCTTCACAAGAGGAGAGTATGACATATTGGACAGGATGCTGACCAATAGCGCAGATACCCGGTATTGCATCTGTTGGACCTGAATTCGAGCCCGCCCTTACAACAGGATTTCAACTGAAGGCGAATCTTGAATTTGGCACTGGCTTTGAAGTTTCGGTACGTCAAATGTTCCAATCAAGGATCCACAACATACATCTGACCCATTCTCCAGATCCCTGACAATTCAAGCCTGATTCTCAATCTCGCGAATCGGAACGACTCCTCCCAGCAAGGCTTGTAGGCATCCCCTCCATCCCACATGAATTCACAATCCGAGTTCAACTGACCTTACGGTCAATTCCGCAGCGACGATACCAAAGTGACAGCACTTCCATTCCAAGCCTCCACCCCCTCCGTCGAGCTTACCCTCTCTGCATCCTTCAGTCCCCGCCTCCTCCTCGGTATATCCTTCTTCTCCGGCTCCGCCACCGCCGGCGCCGGTTTCTTCCTCAACACCCCCTCCATCTCTACCACCCTATCAACGGTCACCCACGTCGATTCTCAGTGCGAGAACGTATCGAACTCCTCATCCGCGGCAAGCGAACGTACCTTCGACGCGCTGACACATATTGACTCGTCGGTTGAGGTCGCCCTCGGCGTTATTGCGCAGGCGGAGGTTGATTTTGAGGGTAGCGGGAGATTGAAAGATGAGGCTGAGTATACGGTTTTGGGGAAGACGTTTGATCTGCCGACGGCTTGTGTGGGGTTCGATGCGGCGGCTAAGACTTATGGGGCTCCTGCTCAGGCTGTGAAGACGGGGTCGGGTATGGAGGGACCTAAGGCGAGTGCGAATTCGGCCGTTGGTACGAAGATCCTGCTGGGAGTAGGCGACGAGGGCTTTGGGCGTTTGGCAATGGCGCTGGGAGCCGTGATGGCTGTGTTCGTCCTTTTTTGAGTATTCCATGTCCTCGCATGGTTTTCGTCCCGGGCGGAGAATTTTCGGGCCCTCGGAGCACACTCCCAGGACGTGGTAGTGACTTTGTGATTGTTGTCTTTCAAACTCAGCCTCCTCGAGCTATGCATATAGAAATGTAACGAAAATCATGTGAGCCCATGGTAATGATCAGTGGAGTGGAGTATCATAGCGAGCTCATCCCATCACAATAGGAAAGACGAAGGCAGGACGATTGTTGAAAGGAAACTTGCCCCCCGACATGATGGGTCTCGAAGAAGATCTCCTGAGCGTGCCACTGTATTCGCAGTCGTTGATTTTCAGGCCCAGAATTCATGGGTTGGGTTCTCAACAGCATAGCAGCTCTATGGGCTTGTTCTCTTATATACGACTTCCTTGTAGAATTGGGCAGTCAATAGAAGCTGAATCTCATGAACGTGTTCCAATCTATTCTCAATTTCTGAGGGGCTGGGTAATCAATAAAACAGCAAATATGGGGTTCTCTCGTTAATGCCAGCTTTCCTATATAGCAAGTTTGTGGTCGGATCTCTGTTAGTTCTCAATTTCCTGAGAGATTGGGTATTTGATGGGATGGCAAGTTCCTGAGGTCTTCTCATTGTGCCTAAGCTTAATTGGGGAGAGCAAGATTAGGATTCGGAGGATGAGTAGGGCATCACAGTAGGCTAGTCATGTTGGGATGGCAGAGACACAAGCAGAACAACTTTTTAAAGGGGAGAAATTCCCTTCTACCTAATATACAAACATGCTACTCCTCAATCAAAGACGGTGTCTTTGGGTTGACGGTGATATGGAAAAGGTAATGAGGCTTCACATGAGCCTCATTGTACACAACATACTCCTTTGATTGGTCAGCTTCGAGTGACACATCAAAGGGCTTTCATCGATACTTACGCTGAAGAGCTGACTCTCCGGTGAGCGCAGCGGCTGCCTCAGGGGAGGGCGGCTTAGGTCCGCCTAGAAAGTTGTCAGATAGAAGCAAGTGAGTAACGAAAGGAATCATTACTTACCATGTGCACACCCGAAAGATCTTGGTGGATCTGGGTGGCTGCTTTCCAGCCCCGCATCTTCGTCTTGCCATTGACAAGATAGTTGCAACCTATCAAGGTTGACGCGTCACCGGCCGTATCACAACCCTGGACTTTCTCCGCGAAAAAAGCGTCCTCACTCTCGATCAATACTTCGCACAGCATAATGATCGCCTCGCCAGTCTTCGTGCCCACGTCACAATGCTCCACGGCCTTTGTGGCCATGTCGACTTTCACACCAACTTGTAAGCGAATGGCTGAGCTTATAACGGGAAGAGGGATGACGTACAAAAATGCAAGCCGTTCCCCAGAGGATAGCCAATTGTAGGCCCTCCAGGCCCCACAGGAGGCAAAATGCGCAATCCTTTTGCAAGGATGCTGGCAAAATTGGCCATCGGGGCCCCATGCCAAAGTAGTCTCGAGTCATCGCCGGGCACTCCTTTGAAGCGGGTTGTCTCTTCCTGATAGCGCGTCCGGAAGATGTTCTTGACCTTTCAGATACCATTAGCAATGAATCCCTTTGAATATGAGTTCCAACCATACTTGGAAGAAACAATCCGACTTAGCGCTGTGCGATTGCCGGAGGTGCATATCCAATGCCCGGAATTCGGCGGAGATAGGATTCACTGATGCCTGTCAGCACAGTCTGATGAATCGATGAGTTAGAGACTCACCAAGGTTGATGTCTTTCAGTCTCAGGGACGAGTGGGCCTTGTCTTTGAGTTCATGCGCGTCTTGCAGAACCTGATTGGCATTTGACATCGACCGCAACGACGTTATTCTGATCACCTCCTTCTGGAATCTCTTCTTGTATTCGACGTAAGACAATTCTGACCAGTCGTCGTTATGTCCTACAAGGGCGTTCAAGATTTTCTCATGCTGTCTCAGGCCATAATTGAATTCGTGTTCATGCCTTCCAAGCGGGTTCCTAAGGATCTCATCCATACCCTGTAATGTGTGTAGAGCCTTTATCAAGGTCCCCTCACGTAGCCGGTCGAGTGGATTTCTTCCGGTGTCAAAGCCCAGTTTCTGCAATCGATCCTGGACAAGCTGTGGATTGGAGATGACAACTCCAAAATCCTGGACCATTGTAGCTGATTGGGGATCGTGCAGCACTTGCATATGACCTGAACGCGCTGCATGATGGGATTTAGGGGCGTCGGTCCCTATTGGATGTATTCAGCATGGGAAAGCACCGCAATGTTGCTCGACTTACTGGACTTCTTAGAAGGATTCTGCTCTACTGTCTGGGAACCATCCTCCTCGGACATCCGCTTTTTCCTCTTCGTGTCCTTGGGTTTCTTCACTACCAGCAGCGCCTCCCTGGTGAGAACGTACGGTTCTTCATCTTGCTTCTCCATGAGGTTGATCGAGTTGGCGAGCCAATTATACTTAACGATCTTGCAAATCTGGCTATCTGGGAGTTGTGATTCTGCATGACGCACAAAATGACGGTGTCAGTAGGCAAAAATATTGGCACGCCAAGCAGAAAACTAGGTGTATGAGCCAGAAGGGTGAGGCTCACCATTTAAAGATCCGTTCCCAATCTCTCCGCTACCGATGATGAAATGAGTAGTGCTGCTCGTCTTTTTCTGGTGATAGACACCGAAGTTCTGTCTGATTAGAGACCCTAGCTCATCTGCAGCTACGTAAGTAAATGCCGCGCGTAGGTCGGGATAGCCTTGGGTAGTGGAGCTGCTTACCGTTGGGCAATTCAAATACACCAAACAACGCAATCTGACAGCCTGAAAGTGGCGCTAATGTCTCGTACTTGCTATCCATATTTATATCTTGCTTATTGGATGATATTGACAATGGGGTCATTCGTCTTGAGGATTTAGTGATACTCTCAATGATTGCACCGTACTGATTCAAAATTCTCGGGATACTATTAACGCTTGTGCCTAGAATAGTGTGTTGAAAACTTCGAGACGCTCTTGATGGCTCTCAAGATGCTACCAATGATATTGCTGAACCGATGAAGGTCTCTAAGATGATGTTGAGGACTGCGGCGAGTCTACTGAGAATCTTGAGACGCTGTAAATCGTTGTGCTGTAGACGTTGAAATTTTGAGACGATCTTGGCGGTTGTGCGATGCCAATTGAGGCTCTCAAGATGCTATCAATGATTTTGATGAATGTGCGAAGGTCTCTAAGATGATTTTGAGGACTGTGTCGCGTCTACTGAGACTTTGGAGATGATATGAATAGTTGTGCTGTAGAAGTTGAAAATTTGGAGACGATTTGGGCCGCTGTGCGATGCCAATCGAAGATGCTATCAATGATTCTGATGAACGTACGAAGGTCTCCGAGATGATCTTGAGGATTCTGTCGCGTCTACTGAGTCTTTGGAGATGATATGAATAGTTGTGTTGTAGAAGTTGAAATTTTCGAGACGATTTTGGCCGCTGTGCGATGCCAATCGAAGATGCTATCAATGATTCTGATGAACGTACGAAGGTCTCCGAGATGATCTTGAGGATTCTGTCGCGTCTACTGAGACCTTTGAGACGATATGAACAGTTGTGCCGCACCTCTTGAGCTTTGCTAGATGCTTTCAATGGCGTGGGAAAGCAAAACAAAGTCGCAGTCACCTTGGTGTTGGTACCTGAGCGGAGATTAGCCGGATGCTAGCGCGTTCATTGTGATGTATCTGGTCAATCACATTTCTGACAGACCTATCCAATACCAAGGCTAGCTAGGGCAACAGTGACCCAAAGCGGGGGCGGGGTAAAGCTAGTCATGAGGAATAGTGGGCCCCTGAATCGAAGCAATGTATTGGCTTACACGAGAGCGTGCATATTTATTGAAATGTGCGAGAAGTATATGAAATCTACAGGAAGTTCTCTCTGCTTTATGCTCCTCCATGCTCAGTAAACAAACCATCATGGTGTAGCGAGTGCCGCCGGGCGGGAGAAAGGCACGGTTCGGGACGCTCCCGCCACTATCCACTCATGCAGGAGTAGCGCGGCTTGGCTCAAAAGGCGTGCTGGGAAGTGAATGGAAGTCATCTTCCTCATGGACTCCTGCCCTCACAGACTCTCCATTTTCTTTCCCTGTTTGAATCTTAGAGTCGCCGTTTTCCTCATTGTCTTCCATCCTGATCGATGTATCTCCTGGTGTATCGCGCGAATAATCGGAACCACTCATAGAGATTTCATCAAAACCGTCTTTCCTTGGCGATAGCCTATCAGGATCATCCTGAGGCGCTAAATGAACCTCGCCTAGCTTTTCTTCCAGCTCAACCTGAGATGCTGCAGGGTCGAATCCATCGTAGGATTGACGGTCATGATCTTCTGATGGGCGAGTGAGATTAATACCCAAACCTTGCTCTCGATCCGTTGTGGCACTGGGGCTCATTGGCGGCTCGTAGTCAGTAGGCTTGGGTGCTGAGTTGCGATATGGACTTCTGGGCGGTAATGCTGGCGGTATGCGCTTTGGTATGGTCACCAACTTTGCTTTGGAAATCACAGGTGTCTCAGCGGGGGGTTCTTCATGGCTTTTGGTATGGGAGCTGGATCTCTCCCGATCCACCTCTTCTAAGTTTTCAGTGGTCTTTGTGATTGGGCTATGGCTTTTGGATTCCTTAAGAGGTTCTGCAAAAGTAGGCGAGTCGAGCCCCTCAATAGTTTGTGTTCCACGATCTGTATGAGTGCTGGCAATACTCAGCCTGCCGCTATCTCGTTTAGAGAGCCGCTTTGAAGTGCTATTTGTACGACCAATGTTTGCAAATATGGGGCTCTGGGGCGATGGTCTGTACTCAAATGCGTCTATGCTTGGCCTGCTCTTCGTCCCAGCTTCCCTAATTTCCATCCCCTGCTCTTCCAAAGCATGAACGCCGAAAGGATCTGGGTCGTTTTCAGATGGTGGAAGACCAAATCCCGAGCCTTGATCTTCCGATAGCTCATAGTCACCGGGAGTGGGCGCTGCATGTGGCAAAGCAGATTCATCGACATCGGTATCTCCTTGCGCGGCTTTGATCGTAGCTAACAACGTCTTGGTTTCGTATGGTATATGCCTGACTTTCCCAGCAAGTATGTTTGCAACGCTGACCCTTTCGCCGTAGAACCGCTCGTTCTCATCGCCTCGCTCGATGAGGACGGTACCGTCGATTTGCACCCCAGCGTAAAAGCCCCTACTTTTGAGGTAATTCCATACCGGGGCCTGTCTCTTGTGTAGTTCCGTTTCCATGATGCCTCCAACGCCGACCGGCCCCGCCACCGCGCTTACTTCCCCACCGAGCGTGCACCGTATCTTTGTGAACGCCTCCAAAGCCTTCTCCGTATTGATTACGACGACGCAATCGTAAATATCAACCCCAACTAGAAAGCCCAACCCAGCAGTATGAAGCAACAAGCCTGACGGTCCACTCCATGAGCCATCCTCTTTCCTTGCCACCAGGATACCACTTCCTCCGGCTCCACTAACCCACAACCCAGTCCTCATGGTCGTGAAAATAGCCAGACCCTTGGCTTTTTTGATCACTTCCGTCGGTATCTTCTTGACAACCTTCGCTTTTCCACTGGGCGTGTCGCCCGAGGCCTCGTGGGCTTCCTGTTCGACGTAGAATCCATCCTTGCAAAAGCTCCTCAATATACGAGCAGCCTTGTCCGATTCCTTGTCAAGGGTCGTCGGCCAGAAAGCCTCCGAGCCTAGCTTGTTGGAGAGCTTATTCACAGGAGCTCCGAGTTTGTCGACGAGATTGTAGACCTTGTCGAAGCCTTGCTTAGAGGTAGTCTTGGTCTGAGACCAGCTAGGGAGCTGGATCGGCATGCTGGTCTCTTGGCAGTTCAAGAAGACGAAAACCTGTCCCTCGCTCAATTATAGCTCACCCGGGCATTACCGCTTTAGCGAGGGGGCTAGGTGATATGACACCCTATCTAGATAATCGACCACTCTACGCTACCCCCCTTTACGCTTCTAGAGGCCTCCCTAATGGCCGTCTTATGACTATTAAAAGGGAGCGGCGCGTCTTCTCCGGCTCTTTTATACGATTACTATTTCGCTTACATAGATCCCTACGAAGAACAACTGCGGGGTCAAGCTGGTATTAAGATACTATGGAAACTAGAGGTATCCCTTTCCTTGTGAGCGGATGGCCGGCTCTAAAATTTAGCGTACCCGAAGGTATCTTGAAGGTCTGATTTGTCCGTTCAATGAGTCAGCTTACTCTCAGAATCTGCCAAGAGGTGAGTAGACTAATCAGGTAAGTGGCCTTGCTTCGGGTACGCTAGATTTTAGAGCTGGCCATCCGCTCACAAGGAAAGGCATAATGGATACTCAGTATATCGATAGGTAAGCACAAGCAATAGAGCCAACTATAGACAAGTGGCTAAGCTAGGTCTATATGCTTACATTCTTCTAGTGAGCTGCAATCGCAACCTGTCCCCTCTTGTCTTCTCCGTACATCAAGGCAAGCGCATCAGCACCAGGACGCTTGGCATCAACGGTGGTCGGGGCCTTGACCAGACCCAGGTCTCCCCTCTTCATGTTGGGCACCATCCCGTTGATCGGATCGGAATTGAAATTCTCCAGGTTCACAATGTCCTCTTGCCGGACCATCTGCCTGGCCCGCATGGTGTTCAGTATGCGCAGTTCGTCTGGGGAAAGGGCTTTGCGGAGCTCCTCATCGCTCGCGTTGGCTGTCGCGCCGTTTGTTCCGTTAATAGTGTCCATCTTTCGCACCAGTGCTTCGCGCTCTTCGCGAGCAGCTGGTTCAAAGGCGTGGAAACAGAAATCGACCGTCTTGGAGATCTCCTCCTGGGTGAGTTCGCCACTTGTGGCATTTGCTCCTTGGATGACTAGTTGCATGTCAGTCTTCTGGCTCCCAAAAGTTGGTTTATGGAGGGCGTACTTGGCCTGAACAACGCAAAGGCCTTGTCGAAACCGTTCTCGTCCCAGTCGCTCAAGACAGGCTCATTTCGTTGCCTAATCTGCTTGAGGACGCTCAAGACCACCAGTAAGAATCGAGTATAGCCTTCTGCAACCTTGTCCGAATGCCATTTCGCTGCAGCTTGCTCATCGCAATCCCCTTTCCTGGCCGCACAGATAGTCGTGGCGGCGGATAGACCGCTGGCTAACGCTAGATGAACGCCGGATGAGAAGAATGGGTCGATAAAGCTACCTGCGTCGCCAGCGATACGGACGTACGGACTGGAGTAAGTGGACGCACTATACGACCAATCCGATCCAGATTTAAGGTCCGAAACGAACTCGGCCTTGGAAAGCAGTGCCGTAATGCCAGGCACAAGCTTCAGCGACTCCATGTAAAACTCCTGACCCGACGGAGAACCCATTGCCTTCTTCTTCTTGGTGGAGAGTTCCTGGTTCATCACAACTCCAACGGAAGTGGTACCATTGTGCAAGGGGATGGACCAGACCCAGCCGCTGGCATCTGAGGACGGAACGTGTCAGTGTTACCCCCACTCTTGGACGAATTCGAAGATGCAAACCTTCCAGCGCCTCGAAGTATGGCTGGCCTTCCTTCGGTGTACCCACACCGTATTGGGAAGCTCCTTTCCAATAGCCCCAGCTTGCAACATTTTTCAACCCTTGATTGTACCTGCGATTCTTTAAATACTTGGTACTGACTATACCCGCCCGCCCACTCGCATCCACGATGTACTCGAATTCGATCGTGCCAGAGCTGCCATCTTTCTTTGACCAAGCAGCGGAGACTGGTCGACCAAGGTCCGAGCCCTCCGAGCCCATGGTTTTGCTGTCCAAGGGCAGGAAATCAATAGTGTTGACTTTGACGCCGTCAAAGATCTTTGCACCACTCTTCCCTGCATGGCGGAACATCAGATCGTCGGCTTCGGAACGAACAACATTCCATGAATAGCCATTGGGTCCGCCGGCAGCGACGAAGTCGGTGTCTACACTCATTGTAAGTGATCGATAAGCCAAACAGAAAGGGGCTTGGACGACTTACAGCCCGGAGGCTTCTCGTTGAGCCTGAAAGCTGCTCCTTTCTAATGATAGGTTCCATTGTCAGTGCCAAAGACCTGACAGCTGCGTTTGAAGAGGACAAGGCCAACCTTCACGTTGAACCCATACTTGTCAAAGGTCTCATCGAGGTCGATAAAACGTAGAAAGTGACGGAGCGATGCGAGCATACTCTCTCCGACATGATACCTATTGATGTCAAACCATATTCGCAGAGAACTGGACGATAACGGACCTTGGAAATACATCCGCCTCCAACACTACAGTGCTGACACCCTCACGGGCCAGGGCTGAAGCTGCATAGGAGCCCGCTGGACCCCCACCAACCACTAGCACAGTACATTCGGCCGGGATAGACATGGTATTTTTATATCACAGAGTAAGATGGCAAATCATGAGATGGGTTGCAAACCAGGATGAGAAGATAAGGGGCGAGTTGCAGATACAGCGGGAGAAGGATTGCAAAAGATCGCTGATATATGACACTTTCCAATAATCAGGTCGACATATCCAATCCATGAGCATAGGTAGCATGACGTCGCCCGGACATTAAGATTGCCAAACATTGGGTTTCCAAAGCCCGGATCGCCAGGAGTCTCCCCCTGGATTGTACGCGGGGTCCGAAGAACACTGTGTCGGTTATCAGTACAATGGCGTCAGTACAGCCGAGATGCTTAACTAGGCGTAGAGGAGAGAGCTTGCAACGATAGATTGCTCGATTTCTACGGAAACCGAAGGCAATGTAAGCTGACCCTGTTCGGCATTCGCTTGTTACCATGAGTTGAAAACAAGGCAAACTTCGGGTAGGTCGGCGATCTCAAGTCCACGGTACGTACCTTTGCGCTTCGGGGTTCTTATTTTGCTGAAGTGGCGTCTGCAGGTATTACCTTGGCGCAGAAACTCTATGTTGTACTAGCTACAGTACACCACCAACAATGATGTAATTGATGTAAGAGTGCTAGTGGCTTTCAGTGTTTATTTGATCCATGTCTAGTCTAGCCATAGGCACTGCGTTTCCTGAGCGGGGATATCTATACGCTACACGCGCCGTCAAACTCTAATGACCGTTCTGCAGACCATTATGATGACCGTTCTGAGGTCCGTTCTCATGACCATCTGAATCACCATTCTGAAGCTTCTTCTCATGACCGTCTTGGCCCTTTGGGCCTTTGGGGAAAAGATGATTGAGCCACGCTAAACCCGCGGGGCTGGAGCCCGGCTCTCCCATGTGGATTGAACCCTTTTGGATTCTTTGCAGGTGTATCAGCAACTGAAAGGTTTCGGGGCGCTGGCAAATGAGTAAACCTACCGTGCTTCCTTTGGGCCTCCATATTGGAACATGAGATAATTGTCCTCAATGGGAAAGATGCTATCGTCCGTTCCCTAGAAAATATTCAGTCAAGACACGGTATTATACCCTGTAATTTATACTTACGCCAATCATGAACAGCCTTGTGTGAGGCATATCCACAATCTTGTTTTCAATCAGCGAGAACCTCTTCTGTGCGTCATTGATCATTGTCTCCACGTCTGCGTAGCCGTATTTGAAAGCAAGAGCAGGTGCGATTCTGTGAGAAAGGGTCAGAAAATAATCCAATGGGGAGTATAAACACAACGAGAGTACGGCAGACCTCATCGGGTACTCCGCGTCGTTGGAGGCTTCAATCCATTCTCTCTCAAAAGCCTTGTGGCAACCAGCTCCCTGGGCAATGACACCTTTGAGCCGCTCGGCGTGGGTGTGGGCGATGCGAAGGCCGTAGTATCCGCCCGTCGACAGACCCCAGGCCGCAATGTTGTCGTTGTCGAACAGCGGGTTCTCGTTGATCCAGTCGAGGATGCTCGACCACATTCGGTCCGGACTGAGGGGGTCATTCTTCAGCGCAGGCGCATCGCCGGAACCTGGAATCTCGGCCGCGACGTAAGCCCACCCATGCTCGAATTGAGAGCTCGTGACCCTAGGTGGGGGGTCGCATTTGAAGCCGTCGAGTCCTGTGATCATCAATGTGCATGGGACCGGGGAGCTCGCCGATGCATGTTCTGGCACACGAACGAATACTGAAATGTCTCGCCCTTCTCCTTCCATGGCATACTTGTGTGGAATGATGACCTCGTAAGGGGGCGAAGGCCAGTAACTGCTGATATTAGTATGATCAAAGTCTAGTAATCATATCCTTCTCACCTCGTTCCTTTGAGGTAGGCTTTCTTTTGCAGCTCCCAAACTTCTCGCTTTAGAGGAGAGTTCAGGACGGGGTAGCGTCCAATGTGACCGAGGCAAGCGGCTCTCCTATCAACCCACGTTATGAACAATCAGTATAACTTGTTGGAACGACACGTACATGTACATCCTGGAGGCTTCTTCGTCTCCCAATTTGGCCTTGTGGTCAGCCTTGTCTATAAGCTCTTTCATGGCCTCAAGGAACACCGCCGGCCATCTGTCGTCCTCCATGGAGTCGTTGATATCGTTCTGTAACGTCAGAATGGATATTTTAATTGCAGTTTCTGGACATACCGTGATCAATTTTTCAACCACCGGCTCGAAATCCCGAATATCGGAATCGTTAAAGGGATAGATGCTTCTGGTACATGATTTTTGCCAGACATCTTCCCACAACGCCTTGATGCCCTCGTGATGGCGATGGACGGTACCGAACGATTCACCGATGGCATACGGAGGTCCCATCTTTACTCTGGAAAGTCTGAGTAGAATTCTACCTGAAATGGTCGGATATCGTTCTCAACTGGAATATCTGCCTTGGAATCTGATATTGATGTCAACTTGAAATGTCTGCCTGGGAATTTGAATATCGTCGGTGGAACTCGGAGGAAGGGATCATGGACCGGCTATGATTCAAAATCCTACCCCATCGCAATGACCCTTTAAACATTGAAAACTCTACGCCATCGCGCAAAACCCACTAACCCTTTGTGGCACTGGGGGTGTTTCGGGCCTGGCTCGAGCTGCAGCGACCAAGCTTTCCCAGCTCCGTAAGCTCGACATGAAGGCAGTACTCAACGGGGAGGTATTGGTAACGGTGGCAGTGTACATCACCACGATCACCGAGGAATGCTACTCCCACGTTCGGGGTGCCGCCCTAGAAGAAAACTTCCCTTTGCGTAAGATCAACCGTGGAATGCTGCTAGGCTAATGGTTGTTGGATGCATCATGAAACTGCCAAGAATACATGATCCAAACCAGTAGTGTGTGATTCTGTTTCTTGAATCGCAATCCCCCTTTTCGATTCCGCTCGGGGATATGGGAGATAATCGGCGGCTTCGGTGTTGTTGGGTCCCTGCATGTCACGGAAACCGAGGGTTGAAAGTAGGCGAACTGGAGATCAACCGGGCGACATGTTGGTTGCGGTGTTTGTGGAGGCTTTGATAAGGCCCGGGATTACGATGCCGTTGTCATGCAGAATAGAAGCAGCAGCTAGTGGGCGTCCTAATGCATCTTACTCAGCCGACAACATTCACCTGTCAGGGCCCTCAAACTTTGCTGGCGCCTTGTAACGCTCGTGCTTGGAATAAAGGGTGAAGAGCCGAAACATTAATGTCATACATGGTGAGGCATACGCAGTAGTATAGCTTTGTTGCGTCTATGGTTGGTCTATGGTCATCTTGGTGGGACACCACCTGTAAAAACCTAATCAAGATTCCTGCACTCATCCAGCTTTGACGGTTACGATACTCAGACTGGCTACTGGGACGAGCCTCCGGATATTGTGATGGTTTGACCTAGACCAGATGAGCGTCAAAAATACAATCATATGGGCGAAACACATACCATTCACCCATCCGCCGTCCTCGCTCACCAGAAAAGCCACGACTCTTGCGACATCAACCGGCACCGCACATCGCTGCAGAGGGCAATGGCTGGCCATAGCGGCTTCGATACGATCTGCCGACCAACTCTTGTCACCTCCTGGGATGTATCTCCATGCAACGCTGGCAAACATGTCTGATTTGATTCCGCCCGGAGCAATGCAGTTCACGGTGATGCCTTTGTGTCCAAAGTCTGTGGCGAAGCTGCGAGTGAAACCTTCAACGGCGCATTTGCTTCCTGCATATAGCGCGTGGTCGTGTACGCCAATGACTCCGGATGCAATGGACGACATCAAGACAAGCCTGCCACCGCGAGAGAGATTCTTGTACGCGTGCTGGCCGACGAAGAATTGCCCACGCGCGTTGAGTCCAAAGACATCGTCGAATTTCTCAGGCGTGATATCCTCCGTCTTGTCAAAGCTTTCGGTTCCGGAATTGGACACTACAATATCAACTCTTCCAAAATGATCGATTGTCTCCTTGAACAACTTTGAGATTTCGTCCACGTTCGACACATCTGCCTGTACGGCAATCGCCTTGCTCCCCAATTTTTCGATTACTTCAACGACCTCGTTGGCCGATGCGGTGCTGCTGGCGTAATTGACCACCACGGAAGCCCCTCTGGAGCCCAGTTCAACGGCCACTCCACGCCCAATACCTCGCCCCGCGCCAGTGACCAGCGCGATCTTGCCGTTCAGGCGCGCCGTAGAGACTTGTGTAGAGTTTGTCATGGTTTCTCGATTTTAGGAGCAAAGAGGACGGCAAAGATGATGCTAGGAAAGACTTTATGGAGTGCGCTCAAAAAGGAAACTTGGTTTGATCAGAGAAAGAAGCGTAGATCTTGGGCTGAACAGAAAATCAAACGTAGAGTCATAAGCATTCGCTCAATTTGATATGATTGTGCCTTTGCTTGCACCAGCACTTATGACGATGCCAAGGTGGAGGGGTAAGGAAGGCCGCCGATGTTTGAAGACTGCGGTGTGTGGGATCCGGGCCCGGCGACCGAATTGATCATGTGCGGATGGAAGACAGGGTCAATGTTGTTAGATACAACAGTTGTGCCCAAGTGGTAGCGGCAGCATGGTGAAAGAGGCGAAAGTCACCTAGGGTGATCAATCATTCGCAGCTGTCTAGTCGAAACTTACTAAGCTCGTTCACTCCGTAGCCTGGACGCATCGGTCCTACAAATGTGTCGGACTCTAATCACTGTTTGATCAGATGAAAGTGGTGGAGAGATGGACCCGGAGACTTCGCGGCGGAGCGGAGTGCGAAGTCGACTAATCTAATTCTAGCTAGAGGCGCCAAGAGCGATGATCTGCCAAGACTAATGACATCTTCGCTCTCCGCCGCAACAACACGACTCCGAATCCAAAACCAAACCAGGCGGAAACGCTCAAAGGACGGAGCGAGCGGCCACCGACGTAGCGACAAACACATCCCTTGCTTCCCCAATGGAGCTATGGCGAGCGCACGTCAGATGGCGTGCTGCGCGGCTGTGTATGTATGCAACGGCTCGGCGTTCGCCTTTAGTAGTTTTAAGGGAAGCGAGAACCCTGCTGCAACTTAACCACCGAAAAGCGACTCGCCTTCGATCTCCGAGCGGCTGTCGCAACGGTCGATCATAACGAATTGACAGGATGCCACACGTGTCAGACTGCAGCTGCAGCCTCCAAGCCATGCAATGAACCTTGTTTGGCATCTTATCCTGGCGGGAGAGAAATTGACAGGTCGCCGCAGATCATCGACAGGAGAACATCGCGCTTGTTGTTAATCCATTTCTGGTCTACGGAGAATATAGATCCCACAACCGGTTACTACCACTGCCGAGAAGTAGTTGGCACAGCCACATGTCTTGGCATTATCTTTGGAGTAGGGAGTATTGGATATAGGGCGTCGATATGGTGCAAACCGCTGGTTGCGACATGGCTCAACTGGCAGCGTCAGGAAAAGCCAGCGCTGTATTCCGAATGGCATGTTGTGTTCTTGTCTCATGATTCCACGTTGGTTCCGCGAATACTCGAACCAGCATTTTCTTACGTGACGGGGTCATCATCTTGCTCTTAATTCTGACCAGTCTGACAGAAAGCGCAACGCCGACATGGTCTATCGTCAACCATGTTTCCCGGCGCTTACCGCTGGGTCCGAATTTCCCTGAAAGTGGCTCGGACATCGACCTGGACTTACAATTTGCTTGCTTCGGAAGTGTTACGACTTCAAGCTCAGCGTCGTCTAAAACACGCGAGCTGAGTCTGTGGATATGCACTCCCGTCTCTCACACCGTCACCGTTGAACTCAAATTACGGCTATCATATTTGAATCACCATATCCGTGAAGCATCGCAGTTTTCTTCCATCCTGTACCATAATCTAGTCTTTGGAGTGCATGCCGAATACCTTCTGTATAATGGCGTCAAATCTGAAGGTTCTACTGTTTGGGGATCAGACGGGTGACGCTCGTTCGACCCTACTGAGGGTCATCCGTTGCAAAGAGCATGTGGTCCTATCTGCGTTTCTGGAGAAGGTGAACGCTGTTCTTCGGGAGGAGGTTGCGAGACAACCTCGACTGGTGCGCGATCAGATACCCGAATTCTCGAGCATTCTAGATCTGGCAGATCGATACTACGAAAAAGGTGTTCGCAATGCAGCAATTGAAAGCACCCTTCTCTGTATCTGTCAGCTGGCGGATTGTATAGGGTGAGACATCCCACGCTTTAACGACCCCTTTTCCAATCTAATGTTGCATCACGCTCCCTGGTGACCCTTTTCTAATCCTGTCTGGCAGCTGCTTTGAAAGCCGGCCATTTGGATTTGTGAATCCTTCCGACACCCGCATCGTGGGCCTGTGCACGGGAATGCTGGCTGGGATCGTCATTGCTTCATCGACTACGGTTGCAGATTTCATGCCACTCGCAATCGAGGCTATTCGTCTAGCATACCGCACAGGCGTTCAAGTGTCCCACGTCTCGCAAAGATTGGTCAAAGGCAACAGTGCCGGTAAAAGCTGGTCATCTGTTGTAGCCGGCATCAGTGAGCAAGATGCCGCTGCGGCACTCGAATATTTCCACGAGCGCGAGGTACGATCACCCCTGTCAGTAACATCTATATAAATTAATATCAACAGGGGCTGCCAAGCACTGCCCAGGCCTACATCAGCGCCGTTACCGCTCATGCCGTGACCATCAGTGGACCGCCGACCACACTGAGTCGTTTCTTCGAGTCGTCGGGCGCAGTCGGGAAGTTCAAGACGGTGCCTCTTGAAGTTTTTGGGGCGTATCATGCGCCACATGCGTATAGCAAACGGGATGTGGAAGAAATCCTTCTGCCATCGGATTCGGAACTGTTGGCCTCTTACCGACCGAGAATCCCGTTCCTTTCGACAGAGACTGGTGAACCCTTCAATGTCTCAAACACAGCTGACTTGTTTCAAATTGTGTTGGTTGAGATCCTTACCAAACAACTCAAATGGACTCACATCGTCGAGAGAACTGTTTCGCTTGTGAATCAATCGACGATTACTCAGTGCTCAGTCATTGCGCTTGGACCCTCGAATACAGCAAACAGTCTCCTCGGCGCTCTCAAGTCTGAAACTGGTGCGAAAGTGACCCTCGAAGATCAGCTGGGATGGATGCCGGGAGCCGAAGAGGCTCGTCGTTCGGGCAAGTGGTCTAACTCGAAAATAGCCATCGTCGGCATGGCAGGCCGATTTCCCAACGCCGCAGATCTTGAAGCATTCTGGCAACTGCTTGAACAGGGTTTGGACGTTCACAAGACGATTCCTACAGATCGCTTTGATGCTGAATTACACACCGACCCAAGTGGCAAACGGAACAATACCAGTCATACGCCATTTGGATGTTTTATTGACGAACCCGGCCTGTTTGACCCTCGCTTCTTCAACATGTCACCTAGGGAAGCCGCACAGACTGATCCGATGCAGAGGCTGGCGCTGGTGACGGCCTATGAGGCACTCGAAATGGCCGGCTACGTTCCCAATCGTACAGCTTCCACGAAGCTCAATCGAATTGGGACATTCTATGGCCAAACAAGCGATGACTGGCGCGAAGTCAACGCTGCACAGCACATTGATACGTATTTCATACCTGGCGGGGTCCGTGCTTTCGCTCCGGGGCGTATCAACTACCACTTCAAGTTCAGCGGACCCAGTTTCAGCATAGATACTGCCTGCTCTTCCAGTTTAGCGGCGATTCAGTTGGCCTGCACCTCTCTACGGGCTGGAGATTGCGATACTGCCGTAGCTGGTGGCGTTAATGTCCTGACAGCGCCCGACATCTTCGCGGGCTTGAGTCGAGGCCAGTTCCTTTCTAAAACTGGGGGCTGCAAGACATTCGACGACGAAGCCGACGGCTACTGTCGTGGTGACGGCGTTGGCACCGTGATTCTGAAAAGACTCGAAGATGCCGACGCTGATAACGATAATATACTCGCCACGATCCTAGGCACTGCGACAAATCACTCCGCCGAAGCAGTGTCAATTACACACCCTCATGCCGGAGCACAAGAATTTCTGTACAAAAAAGTGCTCACTTCTGCAGATGTTGACCCAGACGACGTGAGTTACGTGGAAATGCACGGAACTGGTACCCAGGCAGGCGATGGTACCGAGATGCGCTCTGTGACCAACGTATTCGCCCCTCCCCACCATCGACGCCCCGAGCCCCTTCACTTGGGTGCCGTAAAGGCCAATGTGGGCCACGGTGAAGCCGCGGCCGGAATCACCGCGATGATCAAAATGCTGTTGATGCTACAGCACAATTCGATTCCCCCTCATGTTGGTATAAAAGGGACTATTAACCACTCATTTCCTAAGGACTTGCCCGAGCGGAATGTCCATATCGCACTCAAACCGACGACCTGGCCTAGGAAAGACGGCCAGCGCCGGTTTGCGTTCTTGAATAACTTTAGCGCTGCCGGAGGAAACACTGCATTGTTGCTGGAAGATTCCACCTCGACGGCTGCAATGGAAGAGGACAGCAGATCGACCCACGTCGTGGCAGTGAGTGCCAGGTCGACACTATCTCTCAAAGCCAATATACAACGACTTCTCGCTTATATTGACGAGCATCCCAGCGTCTCTCTTCCTAGCCTTTCGTACACCACTACCGCTCGCCGCATCCATCATAATTACAGGGTGGCGGTGGCGGCATCAGACACTGGCAAGATCCGATCTGCAATTTCATCGACACTGGACGAAGACCTCGGCCCCATTCCGTTGATGACACCGAAGATCGCGTTTGTATTTACTGGTCAAGGCAGCAGCTACACAGCAGTCGGCAAACAATTTTTCGAGTCCTCGCGTCAATTCCGTTGCGACATTCTGCATTTTGACGAGATCAGCCAGAATCACGGCGTGCCATCCTTCCAGTCACTCGTGGACCAGACGGAACCAGCAAATCTGTCACCTAGGGCAACACAAGTTGGTCTGGTGTGTATACAAATAGCCCTCGCCCGACTGTGGGTAACCTGGGGCATTACTCCAAGCGTCGTCCTTGGTCATAGTCTTGGAGAGTACGCTGCGCTGACAGTGGCGGGTGTATTGTCCTTGACTGATGCCATATTCCTCACGAGTCATAGGGCGCAGCTGCTGGAGACACACTGCAAAGCCGGGACTCACGTCATGTTGGCAGTCAAGACTTCGATTTCCACCATTGAAGAAGCTCTTGGCGGAAAAGCCTTTGAGATTGCCTGCATCAATGGCCCACAAGACACGGTTCTCAGTGGGTCGATCGCGGAAATCGAATCCCTCGCAACGCTACTGACAAGAGCGGGCCTCAAAGCCACAACTTTGGAAGTTCCATTTGCATTTCACTCCGCCCAAGTCGATCCCATCCTCGAAGCGTACGAGAAAATTGCAGGTGCCATAGCCTTTGGTAAGCCTACAATTCCAGTCATCTCCCCGCTGTTGGGCGAGGTTGTCCGCGACGAGATCGACGCACAGTATCTATGCCGTCACACACGCGAGAAAGTGAATCTTGTTCAAGGGCTTGAAGCGGCCGAACGTGAACAACTCATCAACGAGAAAACCTTCTGGGTGGAGATCGGACCGCATCCCATCTGTTCATCCATGGTCAAGTCGACAATGGGTGGTAGAACGTTGACGACGCCGACACTCCGCAAAGGGCAAGACTCCTGGAAGACCATCGCTGAAAGTCTTTGTGCTCTTCACAAAAAGGGGTTGCAGATCGATTGGAACGAGTACCATCGGGACTTCTCCGCAGCTCACAATCTCCTGGTCCTCCCAACATACTTTTTTGACAACAAAAACTACTGGCTGAACTATAGGAACAACTGGTGTCTGACCAAAGGTGATGACGAAGCAACTGGTGCTGTTGCGGAGAAAAAGCCGCGGCTTTCGACCACTTCTGTCCAGCGCATTGTCAAGGAAGATGTGCAAAAGGACACAGCAACTGTTATTGTCGAATCAGAATTGGTGGATCCTGACCTTCACACAGTGATGAGTGGCCATCAGGTGAACGGAGCCAATCTATGTCCTTCTGTAAGTTTTGCCTTGACACTATCACGGGAGATACTAATTTTGTAGTCCCTTTACGCAGACATGGCGTTGACAGTGGGAAACTACGTGTATAAGCGACTGCGACCGGATGTGGAACGTGCATGGATGAATGTGGGGAAGATGGAAGTCATCAAACCACTGATCGCGGAAAAGACGCTGAACAAGGAGAAGCGCATCGTCCAGGTAACGATAGCTGCTGATCTGGAGAAAAACCGGGCGGAGGTGTCATACAGCAGTTTCATCGCCGACGGCAAAGACAAGCTCAACCACGCTAGGTGCATGATTGACTACGAAGATGTAGAGTCCTGGTTGGCATCTTGGGGCCGGAGCACATACCTGATCAGATCAAGGATCCAACAACTCGAGCAAGGCGCGCTAGACGGTCATATGCACAAGATCCACCGAGGCTTGGCGTACAAGCTCTTTGGAGCCTTGGTGGAGTATGAAGACAGGTACCGCGGCATGGAGGAGGTGATCCTCGATAGCGCTGAGTGCGAAGCGACTGCTCGGGTCTCTTTCCAAGCTACGGAAAAAGATGGCAACTTCTTCTGCAGCCCTTACTGGATTGACAGCATCTGCCACTTGTCGGGATTCGTCATGAACGCTAACGACGCTGTGGATTCCAAGAAACAAGTCTACATTTCCCATGGATGGGATTCGATGCGGTTCTCGTGCGATTTCTCTCCTGAGAAGACTTACCGATCCTACGTCAAGATGCAACCTTTGGCGGACAAGATGGTAGCCGGTGATGTCTATGTGTTTGACGAGGACCGAATCGTTGCCGTGGCCGGTGGCGTCAAATTCCAATGTATCCCTCGCACGCTTCTGAATACATTCTTGCCTCCTGGAGGTTCGCCGCAGCCTCAACTCCGAGCACCAGCGACTGAAAAGCCCAAATCTGTCATGCAGTCGACGAAGCCAACGATGCCCTCTGTTCTGAAGTCATCTCCCTCGATCTCTGCTCGTGCTCTCACGATTGTTGCAGCAGAGGTAGGAGTTGAAGCTGCCGAGCTGACCGACGATGTCATCTTCGTGGACATTGGCATCGATTCTCTAATGTCGTTGACTATCAGCGGCAGAATGCGAGAAGAATTGGACCTAGACGTTCCCTCATCTTTGTTCTCAGATTGCCTAAATGTAAAAGAGCTCAAGGCGTTCCTCTCACCCCACGATGCCAACGCTGCAATCGCTGTGCCCCTGGAAAGCCTAGAATCAGGAGATTCCACGCCGGGGCTCTCCAGCGGAACAGCGGCCTCCCCGGCGAGTGAGGAAGCGATCGACTTTGGAGCTCCAGAGGACGATGGCGAGAATCTGGTTCCTATCATACAAGGTATCATTGCCGGCGAGATGGGTGTTGGACCCGATGAAGTTTCCAGCTCGGCCGATCTGGCATCAATGGGGATGGACTCTCTCATGAGTCTTTCGGTCCTTGGGTTGATACGGGAGAAGACTGGGATGAATGTTCCCAGCGATCTCTTTGCCGGAAATGCATGTGTAGAAGAGGTCCAGTGGAAGCTGCAACCATCAACGCGGCCGAAGCAACCGCTTGCAGTCCCTCAAGCTAATCCCAAAGCTGTTAAAGGTAAGAACGTTGAGTGGCCTCGGAAGATTGACATGCCACCACAGCCCAATCATACGCATGCTCAACGGAAACAAGAAGTCGCACCTCCCACCAAGCCGAGTCAAGTCAAGGAGCCTCAACGGGCAACAGCCAAGGATGAACAGGTGAAACTCCCAGTCTCACCACCTACATCACCATCCGCCACCTCGATCCTAATGCAAGGCAACCCTAAAACGGCCTCCAAGAAACTCTTCCTCTTCCCCGACGGCTCCGGCTCCGCCACCTCATACGCCTCCATACCGCCCGTCGACCCCGACGTCTGCGTCTACGGTCTCAATTGCCCCTACATGAAAACCCCCGAGCACTACACCTGCGGCATCGACGGTGTCTCTACCTTCTACATCACCGAAATGCGCCGTCGACAGCCCCAAGGCCCCTACATCATCGGCGGCTGGTCCGCAGGCGGCGTCGTCGCCTATGAAGTCGCCCTTAAACTCCACGCTCAGGGCCAAGCAACCTCGCACATGATCCTCCTCGACTCCCCCTGCCCCATCCGCCTCGAAGCCCTGCCTTCCCGCCTCCACAATTTCTTCAACGACGTCGGTCTACTTGGCGCCCCCGGCACATCCGGTCCTCCATCTTGGCTACTCCCGCACTTCGAATCCTCCATCCGCGCCCTCTCATCCTACAAGCCCGCGCGCATGGATCCCGCAAAGGCCCCCAAAACGTATGCGATTTGGGCGCGGCAGGGCGTGTGCGGTAACCCAGAAGATCCGAGGCCACCGCCCGCGGAGGACGGAGGGGAAGACCCGAAGAGTATGCGCTGGTTGCTGAATGATCGGACGGATTTCGGGTTTAATGGGTGGGAGGCGTTGTTGGGGCCGGAGAATATCAGGACGACGAGTATGCAGGGGAATCACTTTACGATGATGAGGGAGCCGACAGTAAGACACTCATTACGTTAATGTGTTCGAGAGGGCGATTACTAACATGGCATGTGTATTCAGATCCGTCAATTGAGTGAATTGATCAAGAAAGGGCTGGTGTAAGTACATGGAATTGACGGCTTTCAGTCATGAAAGGTACGTATTGGCATCAGATTGGTAAAATGTATGATCATTGCTATTCCATTGTATCTCAT
>JAABUP010003739.1_pt1 | contig 26386 bp, 34 predicted proteins | sample 5559201 | NCBI WGS metagenome assembly JAABUP01 (sample SAMN10711887, study PRJNA513373) | rock metagenome | isolation source: Antarctica rocks | place: Antarctica | reverse complement strand
TAACAAGCCTAGACAAAGTGATCTTGCAGCTACAAAAGCATGCAAACGAGTTGCAACTATATCACGATGACGATAACAATAGCAGCAAGACAGTAGCCATAACCACAACAGTACAAGCCAATTCTGCAAGTAAGATTGCTGATGTGAATGATGTATGTGCTTTCATTCAGATTGACCAGAATGAGTTTGTCTTGCAGCAGTCGGATACTTTGGCCACAAGGTCCACCAAGCTGCGATGTCAATTACTGTTATGTGCATGCGCGGTGTTTGGGCAGAAACTTTTGCACAAATCATCATACACAAGTGGTTACAGACAGCACTGTTTTCAGACACTTTTGACGGATCTGCAAACTAAAGGGGCTGATAGTGCAGCTCTGCCCATGCTTGTTGAGCCCCTTCTGCCTAGGCAATGGAAAAAGGAGTTGGATAGATGCAAGTTACTGAAAGGAGATACAGACACAGACCTCTACTGCAGGGCAACTGCACAAGCGGACATCATGCAAGGTGAAGCTGAAGAGGGATCTCTTGAAGAGGATGCTTTCTTGGTAACAGCTGATCCAGAGCTGACGCTTGACATGACTAGACAATTGTGAATGCTCTTGATCTGTGTCCATTATACAAGGTCAAAGAAGTTGAAACACAGATCTCTTCTGCTTTGCCTGAGGGCTTGCCTGCAGTGAAGGCATCTGTTGGGGATCTAGTTGCCAGATTTGCTGATGAGGGTGCACACAAAGAATGGTTGTTGGCATTGAAGCAAATTGTCTCGAACTGTGAGTGAGTCTCCAACTGTTGCAGTGCAGTGAAACGGACATTGCGAGCAACTTGTGGTGTGTTCTGCTTTTACTCAATTGTAGTATGTATGCGACATAGGAACACAAACTTGTCATAAAACACATCAGCTGCATGAGGTTCAGCAGTTTCATCATTTACACGAACAGTGCTACCAGATTAACAAGCTGTCAGTTTGCGAGACCTTCATTAGCAGCATTTCTGCTTCACTTAGTTAGGTCTCCAGAGAGCTTGCTCTATGACCTCACTAGCACTTCGGTGTGTTACATTCCAGTAGATGCCCTTTGCCAAACTGAGTGTGGATTTTCCTTGCCTTGTAGTCTGCAGTCTTTTGACTTCAGGGGTAAGGTACTTTTTGCACCAAGTTCTACTTTCAAGCTTAAGAACTGTGACTCTTTGACAAAGCTAGGACCATCCATTATGCATACAACATTCTGCTACCTGGTAGCCTACAGCACTTGCAGATCGATCAGTCTTCTGAGAATGACAACATGTGGGCCAACGGCTGTGATTGGCGATGCTTGAGTGGGTGTACCAATCTCAAACGTTTGACTGAACCTGGCAAGAGTATTTGACTCCTCGGATGAGACAGTGGGTCAAGTCTGCCAGGCACTTATGTGTTGTTGAGTGTACCTATATATAGCTACAGTTGAGTATACATATATGGCTAGAACACACATGTTGTTGGTTGTTACTGACAAAGATCTTGATTCAAAGTATCAAATAGTGTTGTTCAAAGCTGCTTGAACATTTGTGATTGGTGTCTTTGAATTGACTCAGTGGTGTGTAATATCGTTGTGCCTGCCTGCATTTCAACCCAACTTTTCTGACCATGCTGGTCTAGTGATCAGTTGCATGAAGCTGCACATCACATCGCATTCAAGACTGCAAGACGGTGGCAGCCGTTTTGCTCATGGTGAGGTATATCTTGTATAGAGCTATAGGCATGCAGCAGGCTGAAAGTCTGATGAAGGTGAAGGACATGACATCTCCAGTGTACATATACTCACACAATTGATGGCAGTCAGCAAACTTGACAGCAGGTTGCACAATGTATTGAGCAATTACAGTTTGTGAGGGTTGCTTGTTATGGCGATTTGTGTCTGCAAGCTTGTGCAAGTATTGCATGACTCTACAGCTCTGTTGCATAAGAGAGCTCAATCAGAGTGACTTCAGAATGTCGCAGGCAATGCATCCAGTGAACATAGTAGCTCCATGCACTGTTACGCCTCCCAAGCTGGGAGCACCCAACAGGGCAGCTGTGTTTGGAAAAGCACAGATCAACATCAACATTGTCCAATCTTGCAAGGACAATATTTAATGTCAGTCTCAAGAAAATTTCCACACACCTTCACAAAGCTTGGCATGAGGAAGGCAAAGTAATTGTAATGTACATAAAGCTGGTGTTGTCAGCATTTGCAGTTAGCAGCAACACATGTGATACACGCTATCGCAGTTTCAAGGAGCAGAATGCAAGCCTATGTAGTTTGCTTGATCTTGCTTGCAGCACCAGCAGCTGCAAGTGCATGCAACTTTGTGATTTGTGGTGGGTGGGTGTAATGTGACCTATGCTTGAAGGATGCTGCCCTTGCAAGAGCTAAATGGCTGCATCACACACAGCATGCAAGCTTCACAATGTATGTTTACCTGCAACCTGGAAATGCAGGTGGGAGTCAGAAATAGCTGGATTGTATACTATATCACCATTGCACCAGTTCTGTTAGAACATAGTATGTGGAAAATTTTGTTACTCACGCAGGCAGTCAGTATCGTATGTTCAACTTGAGGAATCTTGGGTCGCACTGTATGGACAGCTGACAAGAATTCTCAGGCACAGTATTTGACACTGGAGAGAAAGATACAAGGGACCACCAGTGTTGCTCCACTGCACATTGTTTATCATGCTACGCAGGCTGATGATGGTGAGCTTCAGAGTTATGCAGCAGCCGACCTGGCTGACCTTTTGCCTGCTGAGAAGCATTCAGAGTCGATAGTCACTCCTGCTGACATGCATCCTTGTAGCCAGTCACGTGTTTGTATGATGGTGCTGTTGTCTAACCTATTTAACCTATTTATCTGACCTTCAAACTCTGTGTGGTTGTTCAACTGTCACTCCAGGCAGGAAACTAATTTGCCGATATATGCTTTTGCAAAGCACCTGGGACCTTCATATGTCACGCCTCGATCTTGACTTGGATGCACAGGTGCAAGAAGCTTTTGCTAAGACTCTATAGGCAGGTACTCAAGGCCTATCTAGTGTCCTGCTTGCGCGATTGGAGTGACAGATGTCAACGCTGAGAGATGCCTTAAGTCCAGTCAGGCTTTCGGCAAGGTACTGCTCACTTGATGAGGGCACACGTGAAGCGCCCTTGCTAAGGATGCCTAGAGCCCCTAGGCTACAGGCCCCGGTTTGCCGACAAGGTTTGCGGAGCTTCGGCACACAGCTATGCCTTGTCGTGTTGCTCATACGACATAGCGCGGAGTACCAACGCACGTATAAACAGCCAAGTCACGGTCGTCCTACGAGGAGCTGAAGGTGACTTTTTGTTTCACCAGCTTGCAGATCTTTCGCTTCCTTTTGCTTGCTTCTTCTTGTATGTTATCATGGTGTGTTTTTTGTTGTCCAAGTCGTATGACATGCCACCCTGCTGTACTAAGACGTCCCTGGTTTTTTTCGCAGACCAGATCTTTAAGACAAGAGGTGTCCGGGGTTTGAGCGGCCTGCAGCACAGCATGGATGACGAAGCCGCGTTCGCAGCCTCGGCCGACCTTGATTTCTCCATGCCAGACGAAATGCTGGATTACGAGGAGGCAGGCCAAACCGAGCCAGCAGCTTACGATGGATCCCCGCCCTCCAGGTTTGTTGCTGAGGCCACAAAGCTCAGCAGGTCTTGTCACCACACTTCCTCTCTTCTCCTCTTGCTCGAGAGCGCAGCAGCAGCAGGAGGGCATCCGCAGGCTTCAATGCAGCAGAGTATGATAGACAGCTTGTACAAGCGCAATGCTTTGCAAACTGAAAATGCGCTTTCACACAACCAAGCAAGAGCGGCAGTGGCTTCAGACAAGCTATTGTTTGCCTGCTTACTTGACCAGCCGTACACAGCTTCAGCACAACCCATCCTCGACATGCATTCCCTCTCAGTGCCAGCCTAGAGTCATTGCAGGAGCATGAGCAGTGCGCTTCTGGCAGAGGCCTGTTCAGCTCAGCACATCTGACCTACACAGGCAACCATGGCTTCAAAACTGCAGCAGCCTGATGTCATATGGCGCTAGTGCTTACACCTCTAGTGCTACAGGCAATAGTGCTATTCATATTGGGATCAATTTAGCTTCCTGCTGCAATGCAGCAGCAGCAGCATACAGATGCTGCAGGTATGCACAATCAAATCCCACACTCAGAGCATCCTCTGCGTTGACAGGTCACAGCAACCACCCCAGCTCAAGGCTGATCACAGTAGGCCTAGCAGCAAGGACGCTGCTGAGCGCAAGGCGCGTGCCAAAATCTCCTATGAAGTGTGGAAGGCCGAGAATGAAAAGTCTGGACAGGCTGTGGATGACAAGGATCAGGAGAACAGAGGCTCCCGCCATGAGAGTGCTCCCCACCGGGAGCACTCACGCCACCAGGAGGCTTCCCGCCATGATCAAGCAGCCTCTCACAGGGAGACTTCTCGCCACCGTGAAAGTCCCCGCCGCAGAGACACTGCTAGACGCCGAGAAGCTTCACCTGCTGACCATCGGCCTCGGCCTGCTAGGCCTTCACCTGATGGCCGCAGAGGGACAGCTCTCCCCAGGTTTTTGGAGGCAGATAGAGGTCTGGACAGGTGGGTGTGATTACACTTTTTGTTGTCCAAGGACCTGCATGACATGCTGCAGACATCAAAAAATAATGTCAACACACACTGCAACCCAGAGACAAAGAGGAAAGCATTGCTGTGATGTTCAACCATGGTCGGTGCACAAGCTTCATGTTAGTCATACATGTCTGGCTCTCTGTTTCTGGTTGCACTATCAGAGCACAGCAGGCACGCTGCTGATTGATCTTGATGCAGGAATAAGTCTCATTTTGTTGAAAAGGCTGCCCCCTTCTGCAAACCAGCAGGCACTGTGACATATGACTGAGATAGTAACCCATTGCACTGCAATGCAGGCGCTCAAGGCCGGACAGAGCTGTTCATCGCTCCCCTCAGAGGACACGCTCTCCTGCCCCAGGACGATCCTTGCCACACAGACCTCCCTCTCCTGTTCCATCCAGACAGGTTGTGCTTCCCCTTGAGCGAAGCCACAGCCCTGCTAGCCATGCTTGCAGTGTATGGCCTGAGCTCAAGTCACAAGTCCCCCAGGTCGGTCCCAGGGCTAGGGCTCCCCTCATGCACTCAGATACTGCCTGGGAAGCAGAGCGGTTTGTTGATGAGCCATACAGGCCGTACCCACCTGCAGCGCCAATGGACCACAGACAGAGGCAAGATGATAGATACGCAGACTTCCGTGAGCATGACAGACAGCATCCCAGCTACAGAGTGCCTGTCTATAGGGAAGCTGGCCATGCAAGTTCTGGCTATGCTGCTGCACTAGACAGGGTGCCAGACCACAGACAGCCGGCCTATGAGTATGGCCGGGAGCCTTACAGTGAATACCCAGGTACCAGATCTGTGGAGGTGGGGCACAATGGATATGTCAGGCATCAGGCCAACTGGAACGCTCCCAGACAACCAGATGTGCCTCCATACTACGCCTACAAGGACAATCAGCCAAGTGTAGACACCAGGTATGAATTCATTGTTGCAGTACTTGTGCTTTGTACACATGTTACATGAGTATGCCTGCTTATCGGTACCGACCAGCCTACAGTGGCATCCTACACAGCACCCTGCAATCGATGGCCCATCTGCTTCTTTGCTTGCTGCCTTGCTCACCTCCCCTGATGTCTGCTTGCACATACTTTCATCATGCCAGCCACTTGATCCATTCAGCGTCGACCTCAATCGCTTACCCTGCCTGTTGCAGGTGGGTTGATGCACACTATGAGAGAGAAGCTCCCAAACCAGAGAGAGACATTCCTCGCGCTTCTGCCAGCTTCGCACGGCAGAGCTCATATCCTGAGCAACGCTATGCCAGGGAAGAGGCTCATCCTTCTTCCAGAGATCATGCCCCCAGGCTTGCTAGGGAGTTGGTACCTCTCGCCAGGTCCTACAGGGATGGGCAGGATGCTAGGGTGGATAGGGATGGTCACCCTTTGGCACCTAGGTAAGCAGCTTGGATCAAGAAGGATGCATACCCTCAGCTTGATTGAACCTTTGCCATTGCAAAGCATGTGTGTGTTGCTGGGCACAGGTGCACCAGCGCACCTGGCACAGCATGGCAGAGCCAACTGTGCAAGCCTCTTGTACTGTCTGAGTGAGTGTGCAGAACTACTACACAATGTTGTCTGCATGCATAGGGACAGCTTACTGCATGTAAATCCCATATCAGCCCTGCAAGACTGGTAGTGTTGCTGTTCAAGTTGGAACTTGTTGGTGTGCACACGTTAGTGTGCCCTGAGTGCAGGTATGCAGATGAGTATGTGGTAGGCCGTGCGCATTCCAGAGACCCATGGCGTGGTGCGCCGCCTCCCCCGCCTCCCCCTGCTGCAAGGCATGCATCTCCAAGAGACAGAAGTCCTCGCAGAAGAGACCAGGCTGACAGATACAGGTGAACTCCACCTGCCCTACACCTGTGATGCATCTTAACGCTTGCAGTGCTCACTCCTCTGCAGTCTGCTGCCGGTCTGCCGATGCATCTCGCTTTGTACCACCACTCATTTGAAGTGAAAGGGTAAGGCCGTTGTCATCTTGAGAATTGCAGAGCCCATCTACGTCATAACTGTTTTAAATGATACTAGTACAGCTGACAGCATTTTTTCTTTGCCCAAGCTCTGCACATATTTATTGTTCTTTCGCCAATGTTTTCAGCATGAGTCATCCAACACAGCTCTTGCACCCATTGCTAAGTATGTAAGACTGCTCAGGGGGAAAGTTCAGCTGCAGGTACAGGGAGTATGAGCGCGGGGTGCATCAGGATGCTGATAGGCCCAGAGACAGGAGCAGGCGTCATGCAGACCGGGCAGAGCCTAGAGAGCGTGCTGCAGGCAACCCTTTGGCATCGACCAGCAAGTCCTTTGCCATGGAGGCAGCTGCCAGAAATGCTGCGCCTCGACATGCAGACCCTGAACATATCTCCCGTTCTGAACTGCCTCCTCCACCGTCACGGCCTACTTCTGCAGCTCAGGTATGATTCTGACTTGCTTGAATCTGCAGCTCAGGTATGATTCTGACTTGCTTGAATCCCCACATTAGCTCAGTGATTAGCTTAATGTTGACCTTGTCCTGAGCTGCTGACTGCACAAACAGAGTTTGCCACTAGTTGTTTGCAAGTACTTGATGCAATCAATGCTTGTTTGTCCGGGTTTGATGCCTTATCTTGGTGAGGTACAGGTGATGTACAACTGGCCTGTTGGATTCCTCAATATGATACCATCATGCTAACGTATATTGTTGACAGTCATTGGTTGATCAAATTCATTGCAGGTATATACACCGAGTACCGTGTCTGCAATGTTGCAGGAAAAGCCATCAGAGGCTCCAAAGCCCAGTCGAGCATCTGTTCTTGTCATGCCCAATCCTGAGGCAGAGTCTGACACAAAACGGGAAGCTGAGCGTGACAGCTCGCCAGAGCTCAATGTCCAGCAGGGCTGCTTGCAAGCTCCTGTTATCCCCCCGGGACCCCGGGACAGGCCCTTCCAGCGTGGCCATGCACCCCAGCAGCCAGGTGACACCGCTAAGAAAGCCCAAGCTGAAGGCAGACACCTTAGCAGGGCGGTGTCTGGTCCGAAAGCAGGGGAGACCAACCACCACAGTGACAGGAGGGACAGGGATCAGTCAGAGCCTCAACATGCTCCTCTCAAGATGCGTAACTCCCCTGGCAGGGGTAGAAACCCCAATGACAGGAGGAAGGACTCTAACAGCAGGCACCATGACAGCAGCCACCTTAAAGCTGGTCAAGGCTCAGGGTTACAGGAGTCAGGTATGGGTCAGAGCCAGCGGAAGGCAGACCGCAGTGATGGCAAGGCAGATGCAGCAAAGTTGCAGGTGAAGGAGAGGCCAGCTACCACGGCAGATTCTAAGGACAAGGGGGTCAAATCAGGTGCTACACTGGAATCATGTTGTTTTGCTGTCAAATAGCGCTGATACAAGCTTTCAACACAAACCAAGCACATGCCAGCAGCAGTTTTTGAAACAGCAGCTCGTATGACTTGCGTGCCTGTGCAACAGCAGTCTAGTACATTCATTTTTGCTGTCTACAAATATCTCTTATGCAAGCGTATTGACAAGACTGACGCAGCTTCTGATTGTTGCAGATGACAAGGTGTCCAGTAGAGCACGGGCTGAGCAGGCAAAGTCCTCGCCTTCAGCCAAGCCCAAAGCAGACATGGTCAGGGGCAGCAAGTCAGACGAGCGCAGGTCAGCTCGGTCACCAACAAAAGCTGTGGCTGGCAAAAGCAGCGAGAGGACAGGCACTAAACGGGAAGTGGTAGTAGCCAAGCAGGCTGGACAGAAGCGGCATAGCAGATCACCTGAACGTGGCAGGTCTCCAAAGAGAAGGGCGTCACTACCTGACAAACATAGCTCAGGTGGGCCACCTCTGCATGCTTGCTCCTGTTCGTGCCTAAAGGGTCAGTCCACCCTGTGAACACTGTAACCTTGCTGTCTACTCAGTTTCTGTCATGTCAAGCATGCAGCTTTTGACGGAGCGACATGTATTGAAAACCATGATGTCTGGCAAAAAAATCTGATAGAGTGATGATGCATGTAAAATGTGACATTCAAGAGAGGCAGCAGAAGGGAGTGATTCTTGTAGCACAATCGGTCAATGCAGTTGGTCAACCAGCATCTGCTTTCTTTGTACTCTCAGCACTGTTTCCTGTGTATGATACCTGCTTTGAGAGGCATATCAGTCTTCAAACCAGGCACCTTCTTGCTCTACATACACCCAGCAAAGTAGTTTGTAAGCACACCCAACATCACAAACTGCTGGCATGGTGCAGGCAAGGCTCAATCAGGCAGAGAGGCGGCCTGTGCTGCAGCTCAAGGGTTGCCACCACCCCCTGCACTCCCTGGCAGCACCTTCACTGAGGGCTATCTTCCCCCTCCTCCTGCTAGGTAAGTTTGGCAGCTGTCATGTGCATGCAAGGGCTAGCATTGCATTGCTGTTGGTGCTGCCCAAATTTGATATGCTGCAGCAACAATAGGCATTAGCTGTACATTGTGTACAGTTGTGAACACAGCCACATCACATGTCTGCGTCAAGCTCAGAGACCAGGCCCAAACTAGATCCAGATCAGCTGGGATTTTCAGCGCATGCCAAGTCTCATAATAGCTGTATCTCTGAGGGTTTGTAGGGTCATGCAGCTGATGTTCTGGCTCACGCTGACAGTGTTTGGTGCTGCTAACAGGCATGATGCAAAGAGGCAGGGTCAGAGCAACGGCAAGGAGGGTGATGAGGCTGCCGGAGATTTGCCAGATGGCACTGATCTGCCTCCCCCTCCTCCAAAGCCCAAGTCCAAAGAGAAGTCAAATGGCAAAGAGGTTACTGGTGAGTGTATGGTGCTGAGTGTCAATGTTGAAACACAGGCACACAAGTTGTGTGTGTTGGCTTGTCCTGTCACGTATGCAAAGAGTTGCGCAATGCACAGAGTTGAGTGCTGCTGCATGTCTCGTTGCCTGTTCAGCCCAGCTTTGTCCCTGTGCAACCCTGCATCTATCTGTACTACCCTGTGCAACCCTGCGTCTATCTGTACTACCTTGTTCCTGCCTGTGTCTGTCTGTCTGTCTGTCTGTCTGTCTGTTGTACCTGAAGCTGTGCACATGCATGTGTAAGCATACGTGTGGACTACCTTGCTCCTGTCTGTCTCCGTCCGTTTGTCTCTGTATCTGAAGCTGTGCACAGGTATGCATGTGCGTTCATAGAGATAAGTGCAGATTTGCTGTGTTCAGAGCAAAGGCAGGACACAGCCTTGTCCACCGGACAGCATGACATCGTCAAGGCCCAAAAGCCATCTCACTCCGCTGAGCGCAAGACTGCAGCCAAGCCAGACAGACAGACTGGTTCCAGCAGAAGGGATGGCGGGTCACTGGACAAGAATCGAGCAGGCGCAGCAGCAGCGGCACCAGATGGTCACAAGACTTCTGACAAGTCCTTTGGTGGCAGATCTGGGCGGAAGCGGTCTCGCACCAGGTCGCCAGAGAAGTCGCGCATGGCAAATGGCATCAGTAAAAGTCAGCCAAAGCTCTCTGATGCACAGCGAGCAAAGTCTTCTCCAGATGCACAGAAGTCTGGTGCCAAGGCAAGCAGCTTGCGCAATGGCAAGATCAGTGCTGCCTCCAAGGACTTGGATAAAGACACGAAGAAGGAATGGATCTATGCTGATAAGGCGAGTGCTTGTATGGCAAATGCCGCAGAGCTGAAGCTGATGGGTGACATGCACTGCAGTGTCCAATGCTGCATAACCTAGTGCGATAAGCCAGATTTGAAATTGTCAGCACAAGTTTACAAGCCACTTTTTTCTGTGAGCAATTTGTAGCGTCCTTGTTGCCAGCTGTGCAAGGTGGATCGGCATTTGCTGTTGACGCTTGATCTGCTTTGCCTCACATGTGTTGCGGTGTTGTTGCAGAGCAAGCAGTACGGTCCTTGCACCATGCTCAGACTGCGAGAGCTCAAGAAGCAGCTTCAGGAGGACAAGGACCCTAACAAGGTAAGGCTGCTCAACAGGACAATCAACAATAAATGCACAGAGTACCCAACAGTCAATCACTTGGCTTACACTATGGTCTCTCTTTTGGGCAGGTCAATACTGTGAGTACTGTCCTAGCTTATCCTTGCAAGCATGTCATGTACTTGATCAGCTGTAGATAGTCTCATCAATGAAGCTCTGCTGTTCTGGCATGTGCACCTGCTGGGCAGCGAGGCTTGTTGCATGTTACACAGGCAGCACCAAAGCCAGACAGCAGGCAGTAAATAAGCTGTACTGCAGGTGACTGATTTCTTGCGCTGCGATATTTGGCGAGAAGGGGACAAGAAGAACATGCGACTTGTCAAAGACTTGTTGTAAAGTCTGTTGCAGGTTCAAGAGTGTCTGAACAGTGTGTCAGTCATGTATGCAGTTTAGTCCACCTTGTAGTTCATTGTGTTGTGGGTGATGGTATTGGATTTGCAGCAGGTCTCTGCTCATAAGGATGATGATTTGGAGTGAAACAGCGTGTATTATTTCTTTGTATGCACCATTACATTGGTGTGAAGTCGCAGCCTGTTCAGATAATGGCTAACTTTAGGGTGCGATCTGCATAAAACGCTCGCACTTTCCACAGTTCCCAATCCCGCCCTTGGCAAGTGCCTGCTGGGAGAACAGCTGAGGAAAAGGTGACCTGAGAACAGTGCAGGAGTCTTCACAATACACAAAACAGAGGGCGAAACAGTATGCAATTTGGTGTAGAGTACTTCACACAATCACAAATATCTTATGCATGGACACACTTGATTGCACATTGTCAAACTCTATGACAGCATACGCCATCAGCAGCTTTAAAGTCGGAGGTTGCAAGCACAGCCGCTCAGTTGCATAGCAGTGAGCGTCACAGCCCATCACATTGAAACAGCCACACACCATCTTGATTTACATATATCACCCAGACTTTCTCACGAGCTCTGCAGATCAGTGCATCTCAAGGATATACTCCTGAATCCAATGTACGAAGGCTTCGCAGCAGCATCATGTAACACTGCTATCTGCTGCCCAAGCATTGATTGAAATTGGGTGCAACACAGAAGCCACACCTACAGAAGTTGCTTGTAAGCTGGCTAATCTGTCAGTGCTTCAACGCCAGGTTGCCAAACCTATCATCAGCATCAGATGTTGAAACTGCCCACTCTCACTCAACACAAAGTTCTCTAGTGACCGCAATGAGATGCATCTCAAACCAATGTGAAGACAGACATATGGTACATTACATGCTGCTCATGCACGAGAATTTGCACAACCTTCAGCAGGGGTAAACACACATCCACTCAGCAGCAGCTGGAGGAGTATGGCTTCTCTTTTGAGGCCTGCAGTTTGGTGCCGGGTGCTTGGTCTAGCAAGTTAGGGGTATCCAGGATCTTCAGCACCAGCTCCTCAAAAGCTTGTGAGACGGCCAAATTGGTCTTGGCGCTTGTCTCAACAAACAGGCATCCATGTTGGCGAGCAAACTCCTGTCCTTGCTCTCTGCTTACTTGTCTTTGTGACTCCTGTGTACATCCACACAGCGTGCCAGTCAGCATGGTGCCTCAGTGAGCAGCAGGTAAGCAATGTCATACCGTAAGCCAGAGTATTGAACAGGAGTAAGAGTTACCTTGTCCAGTTTATTTGCAACAACCATCTTGACAGAGTCTTCTACTGTGCTATACATGTCTACCTCTCGCATCCAAATGTCATCTAGGCTCTCAAATGTCTCTTGTCTTGTCACATCATATGCTATGAGGTGAACACATGTTTAGCGGGTATACTATGGCAGCATCTGACTGGCGTGGAAGGTGAATATGACAGCTCTCAAGCCTAAGTAACTTGAGCAGTTTGCAGCAAGACGCAAGACCTGAAGGACATGTTGCAGATGGGCAGACAAAGAACACAATAAAATGCATAGGTGATCCTTTGACAATGCTGAGACAACAGCACAGCTCTACAAGTCACTGTCCAAGCATGAAAATCAATCTGACAACAATTGCCTAGAAGACATGGTGTCACAGCGCTGCTTATGACTGACCATATATGATACCCTGTGCTCCCCTGTAGTAGCTACTGGTCAAAGTCCTAAACCGTTCCTGCCCAGCTGTGTCCCACACAGTGAGCTTGAGCTTTTTGTTCTTGACAGTCACAAACTTCAATTTGAAATCGACACCTACATCATTTAAGCGGGTTGTTTGCGGGCTTTTATTTTGGGTTGGAGGGTCTGCATAGTCAAGGGGTAACAAGCTGCTTGACGGTGAGTCGTGCAAGCTACGTGAACACAGTGCACTTACCGATTGTCGGTACACTGGATTCCTCGAACTGTCCTGCGGTAAATCTCATTAGCAGTGAGCTCTTTCCAACTCCCGAGTCTCCGACGAGTAAGATCTGTACACGTAAACACCACACCATCAGACTGTAGACTTGGTACCATCAGACTGGTGCCAAGTCGTCAACAGGGACCAGAGGAGAGCCGAAGGTGACCTTGAACAGATGATCAAACGGTTCGCTGCTCGACATTGTTGGGGGTGAAGCTCCTGCAACCGCTCACGAACAAAAGGCACAGAAGCGGTTGTTCCGGAACAGCCCGATAGCCAAGATTTGCTTGAACGGCTTCAGTCGTCACAAGCTACACTTGCCATTTGCAAGATCAAATCGTGTTGCCGCACGACACAGTTGCGAAGATGTTTCGCCGTGGGACGTGAGCAGCTGCTAGAGGAAGGGTCATGCATAAAAGGTTACGGTACAGTCACTAAAGTTTTACGCTATGGCGCTGCACCGTAACGGGTCCCGCATTCCTTTGGCTTTGGTTTTGCAGAGCGGGGACTGAAAAACGAGCGTCCTCATGCTTTGCAAACAACTTTGCCGGCCAAATTGAGGCCGACATCCCCCGTTGTCGCGGCCCCGTTGTCCGGTCTCAGCTCTGCTGGAGATTGCAAAAGCGCATGCCGGTTTTTGCTTAGAGTGAGACCGGGTAGCGAGTATGGACGAAGGCAACAGCGAAGACTCCTTTGTGATGGAAGATATAGCTTACGAGGTACAACAAAACTTTGCCTGCTATGTTTGCGCCTCTCACCCGCGCACCACGCTATACGACCACCGGCAAGAAAAGGGCCCGGCAACACTAAAGCTTGCTCCGCCAAGCTTGCTCGGCAGCTGGTCCTCGCCCTGTCAGCGTTTTCAGCAACCAATGGCGCATCATGCTGCCTTGTAGGACAACGATTTCGAGGAAGATGTGCAGACTGCTCTTGTACATACAGACAAGGTCAGCAGCAACTCTTACCTTGACCTTGTGACCTTCACGCCATAGAAGCAACCCAATCTGACATCACAGTTGGCATACAGAGGCTTGCTTTGCAACCATCACTTTTCTTGACTACAGGTGTCACATGATAGAGTGCCAAGTGCTAGGTCAAGTGCACGCTCTATGCATGACTCCTACACCCCCATGGACTCACCAATCCCAGGGGAGCGTCAGGTCTTTCTCAGACCAAGCGAACAAGAGTTTGTTCAAGGCTCCTACCCAAATGGAGGCCTTCCTCCATTGCCCGAGTTTCCTGCCTACAACGGTAATCCAATGCAATCAGGCACCTCAAACCCCCTGTATGGTGAAGAATCAGCTGCAGATGACGTAGCTGAGCCTGAGCCAGACCCATCGCAGGAATCCGGTCAGTCATATGCAGCCCCAGCTGACTATCAGCATGCAGATGAGCAGCACAGCCACCAGTATCCATCTGCATACGCTCAACCAACAGTCACTGATTACACAGCCGCTGCAGAAATCCAGCTTGGTTTGGACCACCCTGTGCAAGGTGCAGCTGACAGTGGCATAGTGGACGGTGACTATTCTCATGAGAGATACTCTGCTGATCAGAGTCACGGCTTGGAACCCGACACTGAGGAAATGTATTCACAGCCAGTGCCGAGTATGGTTACAGTTCCTCGCCAGTCCTCTGAGTCAGTCTCAGGCAGCGGTCGCGCTCACCAGCTGTCTACCTATGATGCACCAAGTCAGCATGATGGGGTCTCAGAACAGGCTGCCTCCAGGTCATGGTCTGCCAGATCTAGTGCAGAACAGCCTGCAGGCGCATCACATTCTGCAAGGTCTACTGCAGGCATTGCAAGCCCCTCTCCGGTCACACCTGGTGGCATAGACAGTATACACAACTTTGAGCACCCTGGTCACCCCAGCTTCACCCCGGCATACCCCCCAGCCAGTCGCAGCCAGGCAGGTGCTGTCTCCCAATCTGGTAGACCGCAGTCAGCCTCATCTGTGCAGCCTGTGTCGCGACAGTCTTCATCTCGCCGCAGCTCTGATCACCCTGTGCAGTACATGCAGCCTGCACCAGTGCATGCTGTGTATGAGGAAGATGACTATCAGGAGCCAACTGCAAGGGGAGGGTACCCCGGCAGCAGCAGGGGAGGGTACCAGCAGCCTGAGGTAGACTACAGGGAGCAGCATGCAGCACGAAGTTCAAGGCCTGGGTCTGCTAGGACAAGGCAGAGGGGTCAGAGGGGTGAGAGCCAGGGTCAGCCCCCAAGGCCATACTCACCTGCCCAAGGTGCAATTCACACCCAGATAGCTTGGCTGCAGCAGTCTCAAGTTTTCATACCGTCAACTCATGCAATAGTACGTCACATCTTGGGAGTGCTTGCAGCAAAAGGAGATAGAGAAAGTCAGCATGCATTTGATACTTGCCATTGTGGAACATGCTTGTTCTAGTCCATTGCAGGGGCGTTGACTGTCTGTGAGGCAACAGCAAACAGGCTGGCATGAAGTACATTACTTTAAGCATATTGCCTGCAGATGCCCAGCATGCCTGCAGCATGGCAAACAAACAATCAAAAGCAGATGACATGCTACCAGAATGAGCATGCGATGTTTGTTGCAGATGGGTACTATGATGATGAGTTGGCTAGTAGCAGCATACCTGCCTACCACCCCCCTGAGCCCACCCATGCCTCACCCCGCTCCCCCAGGAGTCGACCGGGATCAGCCATGGTGAGCCTTGTCTGATGTCATCACTCTTACCATGGTGACACCTACAAATGGCTAACCTGGCTTTCCTGCTTTGCTGTGCTGCAATCGACCAATGCTTTCCTGAATCAGCCTGAGCTGACCTCAGCTGCACTCACCTGCGCTGAGTGACTATCACGCATGAGCTCTCAGTTCAGGTATACACTCAGTATCTTCTTCTAATGACAGCAGCGAAGCTGTGAGATGACTCATGTCTGAAGTGTGCAATGACCTGCTGTATGCAAGAGAGGTATTGCTTGCTGTCGTGAAAGCAGCATGTGTGTGACTTTGCAGGCTAGCAGAGCCAGGCTGGAGGCAGCAGTGCAGCAATCCATGCAGCACAATGTGAACCAGTGGGCTGTGGCTGAGGTGTGCGACTGGTCTGACTACATAGGCCTGGGCCAATACCGCAAGAAGTTTGTGCACCACTGCGTCGATGGCAGGCTGCTGCTCAGGCTCAGCGACAGAGACCTCAAGGTCAGCAAGACTCAACTCACGCTTCATGTTCTGCAGTGTGTGCGGGGCTTTTGCTGTGACAAACATCATTGCAGATTTGCTGCGTTGTCAGCTTGAGGACAATATGTTGTACCAGGCAGACAGTTTGACCCCAGTGAGTCTTGCGCCAGTTTTGCATCCCTGCAGGTATATACTTTTGTCATTGTCAATCCATAGGATGACCTGGCAAAGCATCTTGTGAAAGGAGTTTGGTTTGAGGCAATGAACACTCCACTGCTGTGATCTTGCAATGCTGCTGCACGCCACAGCATCAACCAGTCAAGCTCTGGTTTCATATTGGGCACACCAGCCATATGATCCATGAATCTTCCACCTGACATGCGCTACATTGCCGATCTGTCCATGCTTGTGCATGCTGAGCGCTTCACACTGCAGGTTGATCGGGCTGCATGTCCAGGCTTGGCAGGGTGAACAGCACAGCAGACACTATTGACAGATGCTTGCAATGAACATACAGATGTGATAAGGCTGTGCCTCAATTAACGGCCAATAATCACTTTTGCTTACAGGAGGAGATGGGGATTGGCCCCTTGGGTCACAGGCAAGGTCTCCTCATGGCTATCTCTGACCTGGCCACCTACAACAGCCAAACCCACGGCGACTCCCCACCTCACCGCCCACAAAGCAGGGGCAGGCCCCAGTCAGCCCCAGGGGCCCGGGGGTACAGCCCTGCAAGGGGGGCTGCATCTGATGGTGGGTCAGTCAGTCCTGACAGAGGGCTGAAAGAGTTGCATGCCCTGAAGGCATTGGAGCTTAGAGATCACCTACTGCGTGAAATGGAGAAAGCTCAGTACAGAGCTGCTCACAGACAATCGTGAGCTCCTCACCCTCAGCGTCACTGTTGTTGTGAGCATCATCCTCACATTTTCAGCTTCTCAGAGCTGTGTGGTTGTTTCTGCTGCTAAGAGCCTGTTGAGTGTAACTCATGTTCAATCATTACATCTATGCTTGGTCCCAAGCGTTGCGCTCCTGCTGTTCTTTTTGGACCATGAAGCCATGTAACCCCACAGGCAAACTTACTGTGGCAAGCATACAGAGCATCAGACAGAGTACAGAGCACAGAGCATCAGACAGATTTCCGCATACTCGGCATGATCCTTACAGTGAAGTATGCATGTTGTTGTGTGGACGTGCACTGGGTGTACGCACACTGCAGGCTTCAGCAGCTTTTCTAACAGATCTGCAGTCTAATCATCCTCAAACTCAAACTTGCTAATGACAGCTACTGCATGTGGATACACAGGAGCACATGTGGCAACATTGACTTAACAAGGGACAAATGATCTATCACACCAAACTCATTTGACCCTTGATCAGCATGAGTGCTTCTGTTTGCAGTTCTTCTCCGTTCAAACTATGCAGGCAATTGTTGTAACAGCCTGTGGCTCAATACCCTAAACGAGGCAGCTCATGTGGCCCAATACCCTGAAGCTGCATTTGAGCTGCTACTGCTGGAATCAGACACACCTACATTGCAGGCCAATGAGCATTCTGATCTTACTTCCATGCTTCATTTTGTCTTGTGATGAGCAGGTTGGCAGGGCAGGCAGTGCACCATGCTCAGATAGCAGGCACAGAAACAAAGAAGCTGAAGGGTCAGATCTTTGACCTGGAAAGAAAGGCAGGGTTGAGACCTCTCATCCGCCCCAGCTCAGGGGTGTCTCACCGTATGGGGGACTCACTAGATGTGCTGGGCCACATTCCCTGGCACCCCGCTGGCAGGGGTCGCTCCACCACCCCCCTCTGCAAGGCCAGCCCTGAAATGACCAATGTGAGTTTGTTGCATCACTGCCATATGTTTATTTTAGGTACCTTTGTGGGTGGCAGTACATGCCAAAAGTGGTGGGGTTGCTGCAGTGTGAATAAGGCCAGCCATGATATGAATGCCATAAATTTGCATTGAGTGCTGAAATGTTGAGGTACAAAGCATCGATGCGTTACCAGTGACTTGCAGGAGATGAAATGTCAGTGAAAAAGAATACATACTTTGGAGCCAGCTGCAAGAATGTAGTTGTTTGAAGTATCAACGCTAAAAGCAGGAGAGCTGGCTTTGTACACATAGGAAATCATATCTATCATACACATAGAGGCTTCCCCATAGCAGACATCAGGACTCCATCAGTGCACAAAAACAGATTGACATGTGAGTTGCTCGATACATGCAGGAGGTGACATTCCATCCTCACATCAACCAACATTCTTTGGTTATCATGCAAGAGCGCAGGGGCGGCAATGGCTCTGCCTCTTTCCTGAACAGGCTGGAGGCTGATCTTCACGGTCGCAAAATGCGGCTGCAGGTAGGCACTACAAAGCCTGCACTGCCATGTAGTTAAAGGGCTGGTTCAGGATTGCATGAACGCAGGGTATGCCTGCAAAAGCACTTGGTGCTTGTGCTATGCAAAGATAGTCTGTAGATGCTAGGGAGTCTGACAGTGATTAGCAATGCAATATCACGCGCTTGTGCCTTAAAGGTCCGTTTTCTGCAATAGTTGCTATGTACAGTGGGCATGAAACACGGCTTATGCTGAGATGCATGTCTTCAGTTTGGGACTGCTTGCTAGCAGGGTGCTGTAGCACAATGATTGCAAAGTATAGTTTGCAAACTATACTGGAGGTGCATTCGACACCAAATGGTACTGTCTCACCAGCATCTAGTTGTCAGGCCAGCGTTGATTTGCGTATGTCGTACTGTTGGGCTGGCAAGAGCTGTCTTGCCTGCTGTGCTGGCTCAAGATGTGCAATGTCATGCTGCAGAACAAAGCTGAGCAGTTGCACAGCAGAGAAGCCGTGTTTGGAGACCCCAAGATTGGCCAGAAGGAGGCCGACCGTGATGCTCACTTCCTCAGGCAGGTTTCAACATCTCACTGACAGTCCTATTAACATGCTTCACGCTTATACAGTATACAAACCCCCATGCAGCGTGACCAGAACCTTGGTGATGTTGTCAACCAGAAGTCCATACTGAGTGCACGCAGCATTGTGTTGATGTCAAGGCTAACCAGGACAAGACTGTGAACTTGTAGCAACAGTTGAGTCATTGCTTGCCCACACTGCTTGAGCATTGGTGTCTTATGCAGGCAATTGTTGATGCTCAGAAGAAGCCTGTCTGGAGGAAGCTGACTTGCGTTGCATGCACCTGGTGCCTGTTGGCTAAGCCCGCGTGTCAATCATCAGTACTATCATTGTTGGTGTCTGTCTATAGGCAGTATGTGCAGCTGAAGACTGGACAGGATCTGCCACGTGAGGGGGTTGACACTTCTCTGGATGAGGTGCTGGCCAGCTACAAGAGCGAGCTGGGTCTCACTGACAAGGAGGCCGACCAGTTGGAGCATTTCCAGGTCAGCACCCTTGCCTCCTACCAATACATAGTAGAAACGGAATGCATAGACTTTTTCCATTTGTGACCATGGCAAGCTCAAATGTACTTTACACCTCAACTATGTAGGAGGCCTGTCTACAGAGCTGTGAGACCAGAGACCTTCTGCTAAGCAGTGCCATGAAGAAAAGATGTGTCACTTGTTAATCAGGCTAGGACGTGAATGGAGCAGTACTATGCCAGATGCTGACAATGCCACCTGCTGTCTGCCTGGTCATATGGTGTTGCTGCAAGCTGTTGATCTGGGCATGCACATTTCATGGGTTTCTGAGCGGACCACACCTGACAAATAGCGACTAGCTTTACAATTTCTTGCAGACAGGAGAATTTGGCAACGATGGCTTTTGACATGTCAGTGATTCATGATGAGCGATTTTACAAACACTAGACCTCGACATAGGCAGCAATGATGCGATGCGATGCAATGTGGGCACATATGAGGCCCCACAGACAAAGCACTGCCTGCTTGAAACCATGAAGTAATTTAAATAAGTGCTGATATGCTATTATGCATGCCGTTGGTCATGAGTTCTGTGGCGTTGAGGCTGACGCTTTGTTGCAGGGTAATGCAAAGGTACAGAGAGTTGTGGCGATTCTGCGTAGTCACCAGTTCATGGAGCGCTATCAAGCCGAGATCAACGCCAGGGATGAGCGGATGAAGGAGTCCAAGAGACTTGGGTTAGTCACAGCCTGCTTTCTTGCGTACTCATGCTGCTGTGTAGGCCTATGAAGTGGTGACAGCTGTTCGCATGCAAGAAAAGATGCGCAGCAGCTCCTGTCCCGTGATGCGCTGCACTTTTGCTTGATGCACAGCCACGCAGCAAAACATGCATGCATGTGTGCCCTGGCTTGTGCCTCCGGTAAGACTATCAGAGACAAAAGTAACACCATCAGTAACACCAGTGACACCACTAGTCACATGTGCTTGGCAAGCTTACTGGTCATGAATGCGATCAGCAGGCTTTACTTGTGTGAAACCACTGTGAATGTGTGTGCACCAATCAGTGTTGATGGCTGCTTGAGGTGCCATGTGATCATGTTGTGTGGGCACCTGAGGTTCATGTCATAAGAATTTGATGACCATGCTATGCGACATGCATGCTATGCAACACGCATGCTATCTCTAAGTGCTGGCACTGCGATGGCAATACTACGTACATGACATCATTGATGACCACGTGATGCTCATGTGACATCCATGTCATGATGTTCAGGAGAGAAGTTCCCAAGAAGACGCGCATGACTGCTCCAGAGGTCAAGTCAAACACAGATGAGCTGGACATCAAGAAATGTGCCGCACACTTTGAGACGTGTGGCTGGGACAGCCTGGAGTTCGACCCCAGGTGTTCATCCTTGCACCCTGGCTTGCTTCTCCCCATGCCTTGGCTTGCCCTTCCAACCGGCCCTGTCATCTGCCACTCAAACTTGCCTTTGTTTGAGCCTGCTCTAGCATGTGCACGCCTTCTTCAATGGCACATTGCACATGCATTGCAGTTGTGAGGTTCCAGACAAGACTCTCGATGCAGTCCTGGGGATGACGAAGACCAGCAGGGGACTCAGGACAAGCCAGCAAGACATTTTGGAAATGGGTGATTGATTTACATATCCAAAAAAATCGATGTGTTACGCAGTTCTGGGGGTCCTGACAAGAAATTTGATGGTGTGTTGAAGAGGGTGAGGGCTCAGCAGGAGGCCCAGGATAAGGCCAACGCTGCTCTGCAGGCCAGCAAGGCCGCCACAGTCTCCATGCTCATACCTGATGCCAAAGTTGACTGGTCCAAGTTCAGGTCAGACCCTGCCTGCTGTTGCTGCAGTCGGTGCTGCTGCTTGCTGTGTTTATTGCTGCTGCTGCTGCTGCTGCTGCTGCTGCTGCTGCTGCTGCTGCTGCTGCTGCTGCTGCTTGTAACAAATCAGACCAAAACCACGTGATCAAGTGATGATATTAGGCCCCTGACCAAGGTGTCTTCCAGCCTATTCTCAGGGTTGTATACCAACGTGACGCCATTACACTACACTGTTGCTGTATTTATTGCTGCTGCTGCTGCTGTGGCTGTGTTGATTGCCTTCGCTGCTGCTGCTGCTGTCATGCAACGGCTGCTGCTGCTGTGCAGCATGTGTTGCTGCTGTCACTGTGTTGCTCATTTGGCTGCTGCTGCTACCTTCTGCTGCTGCTGCTGCTGCTGCTGCTGCTGCTGCTGCTGCTGCTGCTGCTGCTGCTGCTCCTGCTGCTCCTGCTGATGCATTGTGATGCTGCAAGCTGTCCTGGAAAGCACAGTGCACAATGTATCATTGGTGATGCACCTCATGGTGGAATCAGACAAGACACAAACGTGGGTGCAACAGGTCGGATGGTCTGGAGTCCCTGCAAGAGAGTCAGATGAAGAAACAGCAAGCAGCAAAAGCAGGCAAGAAGGAGGAAGACAGCAAGCCTGCCAGGCACAACCTGAACTGGACGGTGCAGCTGCTGGCTGCCTGCAGAAAGGACGAGCTGGACAAGCTGGAGAAATGGCAAGGGGTGCCTCGCTGTGTTGCCATGTACAGGTGTGATCCCTGTCAGTCCTGATGCATTGTCAGCCTTGCTCCATTGCCTTTAAAAGCCGTTTTGACTCTTGAGTCCTGAGCTGCTGTCAATCTGGCTATATCAGGAGTGATCATTCTTGGACGGGTTGTCAAGAGTGCCCTTTTTGCATGTGCAGGTGCAATCTCCCTCATGGCTCGTTTGTTGTGCGCCTGGCTGAGTGGTTGTATACAAGAAAGCGTTTGATTCTATGTACAAAGTGATCCTGCCCTGACGGTAATGCAAATCAAGTGCATTGTCAACTGTGCTGCATATTCACATATGCCCAGGTCACAACACAAGACCATTGCTGGCCTGAGCTGCGACAGGTCAGACTGAAGGCGTTCTTGAGTCCTGTGTGTCTACTTATACGTACATACATGTCTACTCATGTTGAATGCTCTGACTGCCAGGTGCTGATACAAGCAGGGCTGTTGAGAGTCGGCCAAGCTTGAGGATGAGTTTGAACATGAGCGTCAAGTATAATGGCATGTCTGTAGATTTTTGATGTCAAGTGTCTGCTGCACAGGGCTATCAACAGCCAACGATTCCTGGAGTTCACAAGGGAGGACTTAAGAAAGCGTGAGGAGAAGCACGAGCAGGCCATGAAGGCTTTGGAGCCCCACCGCAGGCAGCTCAGCAAACAGGACGCTGACAAGTTCTTTGACCGCCTCATGGATGATACTGAGAAGCGAAAGAAGAACAGGTGAGACGTGCTCATTCTGAGCTGCAGCTTTGACAGTGACACCCATACCCATGAGGCAAAGCTTTGCATCATGGCTCTTCTGTGCACATACACTGCCCTGCTTGCAGGCAACAGCCAACTCGCTGAAAATGTGTGACACCATCATGTCCTGCCTACATTTCATGCATCCTGTCTGATGGCCAGCCTCATATGGTCAATCTGTTGCACCACTGTGTCAGATCATGAACTGGAGCTGTTGTTCTTGTCTTGTGACACTCATGCATTGCATGTTTTTCTGTAGAGCTGATATGATCAAGAAGGCAAGAGAGGCAGAGGAGAGGAAGATTGCCGATTTCCTTGCCACTCAAAAGCACCTCAGTCAAAAACACCGACAACCGCATCGTGCTCACTGAGTCACTTGTGAAGCTGCCTCACATAGTGCCTGACTAAACGACTCTGGTTTTTTTTGTTGACGTATGCGATAGTGTACAAAATCAAGTTGCAGAGTGCACAAACTCAGGAAGTGTTGCACCTATTAGTAGTATAGCAAATATGGTAGACATCTACACGGTGGACAGCGGCAGGCGTTTACCATAAGTGCATAGACACATCTATACAGTGAGGGGCACCAATGCTGATTTGCTTCCGTCCCTGGACAAGTCAACATTCTGATATATAGCTAACATCGTATCGGCTGCCAGGCCAACCTGAGTTCACCTCGAGGTCAAATTTTGAGTCCTTTGTAAATGACCTGAACAGGTCCAGGTTTTTGTGTGCTATCTGATAGTTTCAGGCTTGTTGAAATATCACAACTTGCATCGACTCCGACATAAGGTCAACATGGATCAAGCTGTACACGTGCCAGTCTGCATGTTAGCACTGACATGCTGTGATTCAGATGTTCTGTGCACAGCCATTCACCATTGGACAGGACTGAGCTTCATACGAATCAGGCACAAACCGATGCCAGCATGATTGAAATGGCAACATGAGCTGCAAGTCTTCCTTTACATGCACCTGGGACTCAGTGTGCAGCTTGCGTCATAAATTTAGGTCTGGACCATTGCATTGCTGAAGATTGCAATGTACCTTGCAACTCCCATCTGTGGCTGCATCCTGTGTCAGCATGCCCTTGGGCATTGCACCATCAAATTTGAAAGCAACAGCTTCAGAATCCTGCTGTCAGCGGGGTACAACAGCTTTGAACTTTTCGACGCAGTCAGCATTCTGCCGTCTAAGTCAAAATCAAAAGTCAGAAGGCACCAAACTCTGGCCAAAATTTCTGAACTAGCAAGTCCACTGCACTACTGAGCATATGCAACAGGTTGCACAGAAAACAGAGGTTTGCTGACTGAACAGGCTCTCCCTCTGTCAGAGGGAAGCTTGTTCAGGCAGCAAGCTTCTGCGTCTTCCTGTGAAATCGCTCTTGCTGCTTGGCTGTTGCTTTGCTGCAGGAAGTGGATTCTACACGTGCCAGCTGTCCTGTTTTGCCACGGACGTTGACCAAGAAAAGCCATTCTTTCCTATGCCTGTTGAATGCCGCACAGCTGCCAAGTGGGGGCTCTGGTTTTAGCCTGCTTGCACTGTAACAGTACTGGTGCCTGCACGGACAAGTCACTCGTGCTACAGCCGGTTTCGACGGCGGTGAACCCGAGCAGGAAAAGGTGTGCCGGTTGAATTGCTGTGCTTGGTCGCGCAGCAGAGCTAATTGAGCGCCTTGCTTGTTACCACTGTCGAAACGTGCAGGTCTCACTGAGTCACCGGTCACCGTCTCAGTGCTCCGACCTGTTTCAGGCATACTTATTCGTAATGGGTCTTACGGTGGGTCTTACGGTGGGTCTTACGGTGGGTCTTACGGTAAGAGACCGGGTTGTCAATTCTGTCGAGTCAACTTCGGTCAAACTGGTGTTCAAAAGAGACAACGTCGAGGGCAGGCGCAACGGGGACTTGCTAGGTCTTCAGGTAAGGCTGGTGTCGTAGTCTGCAGGTCAGGACGTCTGGAAAAAGCAATCTCTTGGTCGTTGCACGGCAAGCTGACACTCTAATGTTCGACGCAGAGGATAACCGGCAGTGACCTTTGGACTGTCGTTCTTTGCAGCTAGCTAGTGACCTGGCCAACTTTGCCCACAGTCACACAGCACGCCTTGCAGCGGTCATCAACTGCAATGGGAAGCGGACACTCTACAGCTAAGGCCGCTGAAGAACAGAAGCCCGAGACCGGCACAACCCTCTTCGGTTCTTGGGACAAGCCAGTTGCCGACGCTTACGCGCTGAAGAAGCAGGTGTCCAAGCAGGGTCGAGTAGTGGTCAACAAGGCAGCTGATGCAGCTGGTGCAGCAGCAGGCAGCACTTTCCAGGTGGAAGCAGGGGCTGGGGTCAAGCCTTCAGGGGCGAAGGCAACCTCTGCCAAGAAAGGCCCAGGTACAGTTTATATGCCTCGCCTTATTTATGTGGCCCGTCGATTGTCTATCGCCGCTGCAAAGAATTTGCGGTCTGCAACCAGCCAGTGAAATGACTCGCAGCAAATGTGACGGGAGTTAACCAGCGCCACTGGTGCAGGGGCTGCCAAGGGCATCAAGGCAAGAAAGGCATGGATTCTGAATCAGTCCAACAAGGATCCTGCCAAGGTGACTGCAGCCAAGCAGGCTCTGAAGGGCAAACTCAGCAAGCCCCTGCCTAAGAAAACCGCACAGGTAGTCTTTGTTGACTCCAGTGTAATATGTACTATGCCTTTTGCTGCCAGAACAAGATTAGTGCTTCCAACAGGACCTCAGGGGGTCAGTGTCCCACACTTGCCCTAGCTCTCCCTTTGGATGCAAGCTTGCTACCATGACGCATCCATGATCATGTTGTTCAATATTGCACAAAGCTTGCACGTCTGCGAGCTTTTCAAGCAATGACTTACATGCAGATTCAGTCAGGATTAAGGATCTGTCACCCAATCTGCATTTGCTTATAATGGATTGTCCTGTGCGACTTGCAGCAGAAGAAGGGCAAGCAGGCAATTGCCAGCAAGCTTGGAGTGAAGAAGAACAGCGGTGTGGTGAAGAAGAGCAAAGCTGCAGCTGGCAAGGCCACCACCCTGGCTGGCAAGGCTTCTGAGGCAGCACAAAGGGTGGCCACTGCTGCTCAGGGGGCTGCTGCCACTGCGGCCACCACTGCACAGGATGCTGTTACTGCTGTCAAGGATGCTGCTGCAAATGCTCTGCTGTCTGCCCAGAAGGTAAGCTTGGCATCATTGCTTTGTTTGCTGACCAGCATTGCGCTGCATCCTTTGCACATTGTAGCCTGCTTCTGCCGTGCTCAACAAATATCTACCATGCTTTGCACGGACTCTGCAGCATTCACAAGAAGCATGCTCTGCGTGGCTCCTTTACCCAACACCTGTCTGCCAGTCATGGTCATTGCCACTGCTCATTTCTTATCTGTACTTTGCCTGATGCTGAACATGGCGCAAACTAAATGAAGGGCAGCTGTTCCTTGGAGGCACATGAGTGAGTGAAGGTTGGCCTGCACAGGTTGTGAATGAGAGTGGTGTGATGGAGAGTGATGCTGCAGCAGAGGCAAGTCAGGTGGCTGGCAAGGTATCTGAGGCTGTCAAAGGTTCAGCACATGCTGTTCAGGGGGCAGTCGCTGGGGTATGTCAATGGGCG
>JAABUP010003738.1_pt1 | contig 26390 bp, 23 predicted proteins | sample 5559201 | NCBI WGS metagenome assembly JAABUP01 (sample SAMN10711887, study PRJNA513373) | rock metagenome | isolation source: Antarctica rocks | place: Antarctica | reverse complement strand
ACGACACGCAGCCAGCATGTACCCGTCCAGGTCCTCGAGGATGACCCCCGCGAGCGCGGGGACGACACACCTACGCGGAGTTCGTCCGCGAGAAGGTCCAGGGATGACCCCCGCGAGCGCGGGGACGACAGTCGTTGAATTCGCCGACCGGCATGATCCAGAGGATGACCCCCGCGAGCGCGGGGACGACGGCCACGGCACGGCCCCGGTGGGCTTCCGGGTCGGATGACCCCCGCGAGCGCGGGGACGACGCATCAGAGATAACCTCAGCGATCATGGGCGGCGGATGACCCCCGCGAGCGCGGGGACGACCAGTCGCGCCCGCACCCTCCCGCCCCTTTTTCCTGGATGACCCCCGCGAGCGCGGGGACGACACTTGCTGATCAGGCCTTTTGCTTCCTCGGCCGGGCGATCAGCGTGAGTCCATCGAAATCTACGGGGTACCAGCGGTCGGTGCCAGCGGTTCGGGTGGTCCAGCCCTGCTCGTTGTTGGCGGGCTCCACCATGACCGCCTGGCCGTCGCGGATCCGTTCGGCCAGGACGATCCATAGTCGGTCCCGAATGCGGCGGCCGGGGTTGCCGACGAAGACGCCGGCCTGGACCTCGACCATCCAGCGCGTGAGGTGACCCCGCAGGCCGGGTGGAGCCGCTACCAGCACGATAACCGTCACCAAGGCACCTCGACTTCCGGCAGCTCCGGGCCAGACAGGGCGATGTAGCCGTCGGAGAGGAACGACTCGACTTCGGTATCGGACCAGTTCGTCCCTCCGGCCACGGTTCCCACGGCCTCATCACACAGGAGGTTCACGTCCCGTTCGTCGGGACTGGAGTCGGCGTCGGACATCAGCAGGGCACGCACGTCGCCGACGACCCGGCGCATCATCTGACCATCGCGGAACCGCTCACGCATCGCCCAGCGCACCTCTTCCTCTTCGGGGCGCCCGGCTGCGACGAGGTCGAAGGCCACCGGGATGCTCGTCTCGGCCTTGTAGAGATCGGCGATGTCGAGGACGAACGAGGTCGCGCCTCCGGTGTGCACGAAGCCCAGGGCGGGGCTGGCGCCCACACCGACGATCGCCGCGTGGCACACGGCATACAAGCAGGCGTGGGCAGCCGAGAGCGCCCGGTTCATGTCGTCGCCCTCCGCGAACGCATCGCCCGCTCGATACTTCCGGCTCGACCAGGCGACGCCGGTCCGGCGCGATTCCTCGCGATAGATCTTCTTGACCCGCGCGCCCTCGCGGCCCCGCAGCTGCTGCATCGTCGCGGTGGAGACATCGTCGTCGGGGAATCGCATGGCGTACATGCGCCGAGCCACGGCCAGCCGCTCGGGTGTGTGACTGACCAGGTGCGCCTGTCGGATGACGAGCTGCGCCCCGCGGCTTGGCCCGAGCCCCGCGGCATACATGCGCACCCCATGCTCGCCCACCCAGCAGATGGAGCTACCGGAGTCAGCGAGCAGCCGCACCGCCCCATGGGTGATCCGAGTGCCCGGACCGAGAAGGAACGCCGCGATCATGGCCGCCGGTACTCGGACGGTCCGCTCCTTGTTGACGATGACGACGGCGTTCTCAGCCCGGTCCACATGACATCGCTCGACGTAGATCGTCGAAACCCGCTCGGAGACCCGGTGCAGGTCGTGGGGCTCAGCCAGCCACCACATGCCCGGCGCCTTTCAAGGGGGCGAGAGTGAGCAGACCGCAGCCGTAGGCCTTGCCGCCGCCGAGGCCACCGAGAAGCACTGCGCGGATGCCGTCTACGTCCGTCACGCGCAGCACCCCCTCGAAGGTCGCGGTGTCGAGCGTCACCGTCGCCCGCCCGTCCCCCTTGCGGAACGACAGGTGCTCGCGCGCCACCAGCTGGACGGTCGGCTCGTCACGCGATCCGACGGTGAAGCCCCAGCGGGTGGCGTCCCCAGCTGCCCGGGCCAGGAGCCACGCGAGCTGCGTTGTCGCTGTTCGATGCCCAACTCGGATGCCGCGTGTGCGCTCCGACGCCATGGTGATCTTCTGCCCGGGCGTCGGTGCTTCCGGCTTGCGGACGGAGGCGACGGGGTTGGTGACCACCTTGAACGCGAACTCGCCACCCAGCGCCAGACGATCCAGCAGCGGCCCGAAGTCGCGCACGAGCGCGTCGCCGCCCTCGGCGCCCGGCCAGCCAGCCTCCTCGACGAGGGCAGCCCACGAGGGCCGGCTCTGGGTCAGAACGAGTAGCTCGCAGGCATGCTGTCGGCGTTCCATCCGCCAGAGCACGCGTTCGTCGACGGGCTGCATGGCGAGCCCACCCAGGGCGTGGGCGTGGACTCTCTGCGGATTCGCCAGGAGGCGCTGGGTCCCACGGCGAAGGGGGTTGAGCGGGATTCTGGACAGGTACGCCACCGCTCAGCCTTCCAGTAGCACGAAGGGGTCATGACCCGAACCCGTCGCGTTCTCTGGCGCGCCCGTCGGCAGGTGCACCCACGTGTGGGAGACACGACGCGAGGACATGCCGCGGCGGACCGGGTCGAACGAAGCCGGGACGTCGGTGCGGGTCTCCGCTCCGGCCGGGTCATCCATGTCCACGGGCAACGACACGATGGCGCCTTTCTCGCGGGCCCAGGCCGCTGGGCCGGCCTGCCACGGCACCGATCCGACGACATCCGTGAGTCGTCCGTGCCACAGGTCGCTGCCTTCGCCGCGCAGCAGGAGCGGCTGTGTGGGCACGCACGAGCGCCGACCCAACGCGAGGGGAAAGGATGGCCGTTGGACAGCCGCGGCGAGAGTCCTTAACAGGCCTGTCGATGCGGTGACGGCGACGATGAACACTGCGTCCTGGAGGTAGAACCGGCGGGTCACGTGGGTGAATTTCTTGGGCGAGGTGGACTTCTGTTGGCCTGAGGCATTGACCGCTGCCGACAGCAACGGCTTACCGCTGAGATCGCCGACTGTGTGAAAGTCGCGAAGCGTCGTCCCGGGTTGGTCGACGCGTACGGCCATCCGCAACCCAACGAGGTCCTCGATGGCTTCGCCTCGACGCCGACCCTGGGCGGCGGCCAGCAGGCCGACGACACCGGACTTGGTGGGTTGGTCGTCGGTGTCCCGACGATTGAATTCGCTTGTCGAGCCCCACGACTGCATGGGCCCGGCGAGCCGGAGCACCAGGACGTGCGCAGTCTCAGTCATGGTGCTTGACGCTCTCGTTGAGCGCAGTGGTCAGCTGACTGAGGAGATTGGTCATGGCCAGACTGGGGCCGAACGCAGCGGCAAGCCGTTCTCCGACAACGGAACCGGCGTGGTATGTCGCGAGGACCGCCGCGGGAGTGTCCCCCCAGCGCTCCACTTCGGCGACGTAGAGGTCGGCAAGCGCCGACTGCGAGCCAGCCATGACGCCCTCTTGTGCGTCGCCTCGCACCGGCTTCTCGAACGCGCTCACGAGGTTGACCGGCTGGTCCTCACGGATGACGACCGCGAGAAGTGACGGGCGGGTGCGGTTGCCGAAGGAGTTCTGGTGGCCGGTCGGCATCGAGCGGGCGAAGGCATCGACGAATCGGGTCACGCCGTCGACGGCGGCGGCGTAGTCACCGAGGGTGGCCGCGAGCTGCGGGACGGCGATCGTCGCGAACCGGTACAGCGTCGCCGCGTTGAATTCGACGGTGCCGATCATTCCGGCTCCCGTCTCGTTCTTCTCCTGCTCGTCGTCGACGGCCGTGAAGTAGTCGAACTGCGTCTGGGCAGAGTGGGTGGAGATGGCGTGGGCGACCTGGACGGCTGCGTCGACGTTGAGGTCGGGAAGGTCTGCAACCATGCGGCCGAAGAGCGCGACATCGAGGGGATGGCCCACGCCGAGGATCTCCTTGACGCCGATGGTTGCCACCTGCTTGTCGAGTTCGGGGCCCGGCGTCTGAGACCACTCCGAGGCCCCGGCCACCAGCGCGTCGGCGATCGCGGCGAGCTGGCCGCGACCGAAGAAGAGGAGGTAGGACAGGTCCGCGGCCTTCTTCCCGGCCTTGATGCCGAAGGCTGTCACCGCGGAGGCGGCCAGGCGCTGGGCTTCCTGGTCGCCGAGTTCGCGCTCGCGCAGCGCGTCTTCGATCATCGCCGCGAGACGCCGGGTGCGCACGCCCGTTGTCGCCTTGTCCGCTCCGTCCTGAAAGGATAGTCGGGTCGCCCGCTTCCACGCCTGAGACGAGACGCGCAGCCGGTTGACCCCGCCGTACACCGCCTGCTTGGGTGTGCCGTTGTCGTCACGGTTAATGTTCGACGGCGGCAGGTCCTGCAGGATGTGGACGTCGACGTACAGGTTCTTCGTGGTCATGTCAGGGCCTTCGGTCGGTGGTTTCGTGGTGGGTGTCTGCGCCGACACGCAACCGGAAGTAATCGCTGCCCCACCGGCGGCGGACTTTGCCAATTCCTTCGGGCTGCTGCCAGCCCCGCAGGTCGCCGTACAGGCGTGTGTAGTCCAGCGGTTGCGGCGGCTTGAGCGTCTTCAGTTGGCTAATCAGGCCGCGCAGATGGAAGCCCAGCTCGTCGGTGTCTGACGCTGTTGCCGCCTGCATGAAGCGCGAGTCGACGGCCGCCTCGCTGTAGCGTCCGGACGCCCGGAGGTTGCCGAGGGCTCGGCCCAGACCTACCCCGACGCGGTGCATCGGAGCGGACTGGCTCTGCTGGTGCAGGCCGTAGAGGCTCAGCACTACGTGCTCGGCCCTGAGCCGCCGGGTGAGCCGACCATCCGCGTCGAGGGTCGTGTAGAGAGGCCACATGCCGGGCACCGCCCCCGCCGCCACACCGAATCCGCGGCGCATCGCCGACAGGTCCTGGCCGGGGGGTGGCTCCTTGCGCCAGGCTCCACCATCGTCGATCCGGCGCTCCCAGTAGTGCATCGTCCGCGTGGTCTGCTCGGGTGTGGTGCTCATCAGTCCTCGTGAGGTTGCGGAAGTACGTCGGGGTGGGCACGCGGCAGCGCCTTCCGGACGGCGCCGCGGAAGAAGCCCTCAGTGTTCGACTGCCGGATGAACCTCTTGCCTTCGCGGTCCTCCGCTCGGCCGAGGAACGTCCCGGCGGGTGCGTCATCCAGGAGTGGGTCGGCGATCGCCCAGACCCGTTCCCGGAGCATCTCCTCCCACCTGACGAGGTGCTCGGTCATCCGCTCGGGTGACCGCTGAGCACCGTGGAGCAGCTCTTGTGCGGGATCGTTCAGCCCTGCGATGAGCCGGTCCCCGGGCCGCTGCCCCCTGTCCCACGGGGTCGGGTCGCCGCCCGCCGCCCGCCGCAGGTTGTCGGCCAGTTTATTGAGCGCCCGCATGCAGCCCTCGGCGGCTGTCACCGCATCCTCGAGGTCACCGCGCATGGCGTTGTCGCCGCGTAGGGCGCGGACCGACAACGGCAGCGAATCGGTCATCACGTCCTCGATCACCGCCGACTGGTTGCCGTAGGCCACGCCCACCGTAAGCACGCCCAACGGGTAGTCGTCGGGGATCTCGTCCATCGCGCCGAGCTGGGTGAGCGCCCCGGTGGAGGAAAGCCCGTCGTGCTGGGCGCGGGTCGCGACCATCGGAGCCATGCCGCGCCAAGCCGCCCTGCCCGACTGATGTCGGACCGGGCGTTGGGGCCCGCCACCCTTGGCAGCGTCCACCGCCCGCCACATCGTGTGCGGCTCCATGTCGGGAGGCAGGAGCTCCATCCGGTCGCCTGCGGCGACGACGACTTTGGCAACCATGATGCCGCCCTCGGCGACCTCGGGCAGGAGTCGGATGCGTCGCGACTGCCAGGTCAGCAGGTCTCGTATGCCGCGCGGCACCCTGCTCGTCCACTCGGCGGTGGCCGGTGATTGGCGCCACGTGGGCTGGTCCTGCGGGGCGCTGGTCCCGACGAGACAGCTAAGGAGGAGCGTCTCGAAGAGGTTGCGTCCCAAGGGAATGACGATGCCCAGTGCTCCGGCAGTGCCGGTGTGGTTACCCGTCGTTTTGCCGCCCGAGACCTTCGGGTCCCCCTTGGCGCCAGTCTTGATCGCCGCCGTGTCCCAAGCGTGAGTGGTGAGGAGTCGCTGGGCGGCAAGGGCAGAGGTCAGGGGGGGCACGGATGACTCGTTGAAGGCGCTGAAGAGCGGGACGTTGTTGCCGGTGGCCACTTCGGGCATGAGCAGGCTGATCGACTTCCACTCGCCGCTAACGGCCTCCAACCCGGCCACCTGCATAAACGGGGTGCGGGGATGGAACAGGTCGAGCCGGTCGGCGTTGTCGTCGAGGTATCTGCCGACGCCCTCGGCGTCGAATCGACCCTCGTCGAACGCGTCCTGCCAGTGTCGCCGTGATTTCAGCGGCGGGAGCAGGTCTAGGTGGCTGGTGCCAAACGGCCCCGATTCGGAGCCAGGAACGAATCGGACAATACGCTAAGCGCTGAGCTGGCCGTGGAGGGCCGAACGGCCATCACCGGATCAAATGACGTGCACGCGAGCGACGGAGTTCGGGCGGGTCGTCATGCGTGAAATGAAAGACACCAGCCACCTAGGGCCATCGCAGTGAGCATCCGGTACAGCGCGGCGGCCACGAGCGGATTCGCGTGGTCAAGCGCGGTGATCTCGTGCGCGCCGATCAGCGCCTCGCGCAGAGAGACCAGTCGCGTCGCATGCGATCCCACGACCGGAAGCCACGGCTCGGTGGTCAAGTCGAACATCGCTGTCTCCATATCCTTCACTCAATTTAATCATCAAAGTGAAGCACAATCGCTGTGATCCTGTCTATGGCTACCATTGGAACCGTCGCCGACGACTCGGCGGTCACCCGCATCACAGCGACGCACAGGATGATGCGTCGCCGTTGTCCCCGCATTTGCGGGGGTGGCCTGGTCATCGAGGGGGCCTGGCTCGCTCGATGACCAGGCCGAGGGTCTCGTCGTAGGTCACGCGAGGGTCCGTCTCACAGGCCCCGGTCTCGTCGAGGACGAGCGCGTCCAGCCGTTTGAGCAAAGGGAAGGAGGCCCATGCCGCGAGGGGCATGGCGCCTTCCAGTCGCTCGGACTCGCGCACCCGGACGGTGTCGCCCAGCACTTCTCTCGCGACGTTCGTTTCGCTGCAACCCTCCCCGGTGGGGCCGAGAGGGCGCCCGCCGCGAGTCGCGTAGCCGCCCGAAGTCCTGCGGACCAACGCCACCTCGCGACTCGGCTCTCCGTCGCGAACGACGTGCGCCTCGTCTCCGCTGTTGACTGTATCGAGATAGTGGAGTCCAGCGAGTGTCTTCTCGTAGTCCAGCAGGTTCAGAGTGAATGTCCCTGCAAGGGCCGCCCGGCTGTTTTCGCTCGCGGCCAACTCCTTTCGTGCGTCGGCGAGGGCTCCCTCCCATGTGGAGGGGAGCGTTGCATCCTCGGCATATGCCGCCTCGACAAGATTCGGGACCTGCGAGGGGATACTCCACGTGACCGGGCCGCCATCGATGCGAGCCGCAGTGCGCAGCAGCGATAGACGCGAGTAGACGTAGGGAAAACTCGGACAGAGCTCGGGCGGGCCGTCGGTTCGGAAGCTCACGCCTGTGACGACGACCCGAGGTCGCGCCAGCCCCGGCGGCCGATCCTCGACAGGCCGGTCGTGACGATGCAGTCGACCGATCCGTTGCAGGAGGAGGTCCATCGGCGCCAAGTCGGTGATCAGCACGTCGGCGTCGACATCGAAGCTCTGCTCGGCGATCTGGGTCGCCACCACGACGAGCCGTCGAGGTCGGCCGGTCTGCCGGGTCGTCTCGCTTCCCAGCGTCGTCTCGCTTCCCAGCACGGAGACCAGCTCTGCCGTGCGATCGGCTCTGGCGCCCGTCGTGAGGCGACCGTGGAGCAGTCGGGCCTCGACCCCGCGACCCGTCAGCGCCGCAAAGGTCCGCTGCGCTCGGGCGACGGTGTTGAGGATGACGAGGGCGCAGCCTCCGTCGGCCACCTCGCGTGCGGCGCGGTCGGCAATGGCGTCCACGGAAGCAAGCGAGTCCTCGGGCAGAACCTCCACCAGGACTTGCAGATCGGGTCGGCGTTGCGTCACCGATGAGACCCGCACCTCACGTGCGGCGGGGTCCACCGTGGTCACCAGCGGGTAGCCGTCGGCAGCCGCCGGGACGACGGAATACGGTTCAGCCGCGTCAGGATCCGCCGCATCACCGCCCCGCTGGTACGCCTGGAGTAGCTGGTCACGCAGTCGGGGCGGCAGGGTCGCCGACATGAGGACGACCGGCACGCCGGCGCTGCCGCACCACCTCAGCAGCGTGTGCAGGAACCGGCCCATGTAGACGTCGTAGCTGTGCACTTCGTCGACGATGACAACCTTCCCGGCAAGGCCCGCGTGGCGAACCGAGACGTACTTGGTGCGGGATCCCGCATAGAGGATCTGATCGACGGTGCCGACAACCCCGGCGCTCAGCAGTCCGCGATGGCGGCCCAGCAACCATTCGGCGAACCGAGGTTGTGCGCGGCCCTCGGAGCCCGAGCCGTAAGGGTCGTCATCATCCAGGTCGACGTCGTGGATTGACTCGTCCTCAAGCTGGGATCGCCACCGTTCGTTGAGCATCGCCTTGCCGTGCAGGAGCGAGACAGGCAGGCCCGGCGCCACCCTCACCGCCCACCGGGTGCATCGCTCATACATGGCGTCTGTCGTCCCCTGTGTGGGCATCGCAAAGACGAACCCGTTGCAACCATAGGAGTTCGCGAGGATCTCGGCGGCGGCGAGTGCGGCCTCCGTCTTGCCCTCGCCCATGGGCGCCTCGACGACCATAAGACCGGGCTGGGTTAGGGCCCGAGCGGACTCCATGACGAGCAGTTGGAGCGGCCGCGGATCGGTGCCGAAGCGATCTGCGAAGAGGGCATCGTGGGTTTGCAAGATGGTCGGGTCCCAGCCGGGTCTGAGGCCGAGTTTCTCCCACGCGCGCCGGGCCCGCCGCCGGGCCTGACCCATGGTCACCACCGTGCCAGCGCCCGTGCCCGTGCCGGGAAACGTCGACGAGCTGGCGATCCAGTCAGCCATGGTGACGAACCCCGCGATGGCGATCTGCAACCCGAGACTGGGTGGACCGCAGACGACGTCCTCGAGCGTGAGGTCGAGGTCGTCGAGGATCCGTTGGGCGAGGGCCGCCTGCGCGCTGCTCCACTCTGGCTCCATGCCGTGGGCTCTGGGTTCACCCTTGTAGGACTTCGTCGGGGAGAACCTGCCGTGGTGGCCGTCGATGAGCGGGACGATCCACCGCAATTCACCGATGCCTGCGCTCTCGAGCACACCCCGGACGATGACTGCGCCGGCCTTGGTGTGGTGCCAGCTGCCGCTGACCTCCGTCATCGGGTAACCGGCGGCGGCAACAGCCGCGGCGAGAGAAGGGACCTTGGCCTGGAAAATGGGACTCGCCTTGCCGACGTCGTGCCATCCAGCCACCAACCGCAGGATGTTCCGACCGCTAAAATTACAGGCGTAATCGAGCCGAGCACGGGTGATCGGAGCCATGAACTCGTCCCAGATGAGCTCCGCCACAGCCGCCGCGTCGAGGAGGTGTCCAACCAGGGAGTGGGGCCGCCCGCAGGCGTCGGACTTGGCCCACAGCACCCCGAGGGGCAACGCCGATAGCTCGTGCTGGCCCTGCGGCTCACCCGTTGTAGCCGACATCATTCGTGGCGTCTCTGTGGCACCCTCAGTAGTCTGCCCGAAATGGACAATGCGGCAAATGGTACCGCCGACGGTACTTGTGACTCCAGGTTGCTCGTCAGTGCACGTTGACCAGGCCGGGTGGGCTTTTAGTGGAGCGGGCGACGGGAATCGAACCCGCGTAATCAGTTTGGAAGACTGAGGCTCTACCATTGAGCTACGCCCGCGTGCCGCGGCGGCCCCGGTATCGCCATGGCCGTCTCGTGCGATGTCCGAGACTACCCACCCGCCCCGTACGATCAGCGATCACGGGGTGTGGCGCAGCTTGGTAGCGCACTCGCTTTGGGAGCGAGGGGCCGTGGGTTCGAATCCCGCCACCCCGACGCACCGCTCGGCACCCCCAGTGCCAGGCCGCACGTCCCGCCCAGCAGTGTCCGATCAGCAGTGTCCGCCCACCCGATCCCGTCACCGAGGAGACCACGCAGTGAAGAGCACCGTCGAGCAGCTCAGCCCGACGCGGGTCCGCGTCAACGTCGACGTGCCGTTCGCCGAGCTCAAGCCGGACTTCGACCGTGCCTACAAGGCGCTAGCGAAGCAGATCAACCTGCCCGGCTTCCGGCCCGGCAAGGCCCCGGCGCGGTTGCTGGAGGCGCGGGTCGGTCGCGGCGCGGTCCTGGAGCAGGTCGTCAACGAGGCCATCCCCGCCAAGTACTCCGAGGCCATCACCACCGCCGACCTGCGGGTACTGGGCCAGCCGGATATCGAGGTGACCAAGCTGGAAGACGGCGACGAACTGTCGTTCACCGCCGAGGTCGACGTGCGCCCGGAGATCACAGTGCCCGCCTTCGGTGAGTTCGCCGTCACCGTGGACGCGCTCGAGGTCACCGACGACGACGTGGCCGAGCGACTCGATGCGCTGCGGGCCCGGTTCGGCACCCTCACCGGCGTCGACCGCCCAGCCGCGCAGGGTGACTTCGTCAGTATCGACCTCTCGGCCAGCGTGGACGGGGTGGACGTCCCCGACGCGTCGACCACCGGGATGTCCTACGAGATCGGCTCCGGCGAACTCATCGACGGCATCGACGACGCGCTCATCGGTATGAACGCCGGCAGCACAGGGGAGTTCACCACCACGCTGGTGGCAGGGGAGTACGCCGACAAGGAGGCCGCCGTGCGGGTGGTGCTCGGTGCCGTCAAAGAGCGCGAACTTCCGGTCGCCGACGACGAGTTCGCCGAGCTCGCCAGTGAGTTCGACACCCTGGCGGAGCTGCAAGCCGACCTTCGCGAGCGGCTCGGGCGGGTGAAGAAGGTGGAACAGGCGACGCAGGCCCGCGACAAGGTGCTCGACGCCCTGCTGGAGACCACCGAGGTGGCCATGCCGGAGAAGGCTGTCCAGGCGGAGTACGACTCCCGGCTGCACGACGCGGTGCACCCCTACGACCACGACGATGCGAAGTTCGAAGCCGCGCTGGCGGCCGAGGGCTCGAGTCGGGAAGAGTTCGACGCAGCGGCTCGATCGGATGCGGAGCGCTCGGTGCGGACCCAGCTCCTGCTCGACGCCATCGCCGAGGCGCTGGGTGTCACCGTCGGCAACGAGGAGCTGACCGAACGGATCATCTACCAGGCGCAACGGTACGGCGTGAGCCCCGACGAGTACATCCGCCAAGCCCAGGAGTCCAACCAGTTGCCCGCCATCTTCGCCGACGTGCGCCGCGGGAAGGCATTGGCCGGCGTGGTCGGGCAGGCCACGGTCACTGACACCGACGGAAACCGGGTCGACCTCGACGAGCTGTTGGGCCGCGCCAGCGATGACCACGACGAGTCGGACGACCACGTCGAGGGACCCGACCCCGACGTGATCGAGGGCGAGACGGTCGAAGACGAGACAGTCGAAGACGAGACGGTGCCGGCCAAGTCCTGACGCCTACAGCGAACACCGGCTCGGCAGGGACTGCGCCGTCGTCGGTGTTCGTTAGTGTCGGATGACGAGCTCGATCGCCTCCGCGAGCGCAATCCCCGACCGAAAGGCAGGCCCCTCGTGACGCCGAAGTACCCCTCCATGGCCGGCACCGCTGGGCTGAACCTCAGCGACTCGGTGTTCGAGCGCTTGCTGCAGGAGCGGATCATTTTCCTGGGCACCCAGGTGGACGACGACATCGCCAACCGGTTGTGCGCGCAGATCCTGCTGTTGGCTGCCGAGGACCCCACCCGCGACATCTCGCTGTATATCAACTCCCCCGGCGGGTCGGTCAGCGCCGGTATGGCCATCTTCGACACCATGCAGTTCGCGGAGTGTGACGTGGCCACCTACGGCATGGGCCTGGCGGCCTCGATGGGTCAGTTCTTGCTGTCGGCCGGCACCAAGGGCAAACGCTACGCCCTGCCGCACGCGCGGATCATGATGCACCAGCCCTCGGGTGGCATCGGCGGCTCGGCCACCGACATCACCATCCAGGCCGAGCAGCTGGCCCTCACCAAGCGCGAGATGGCCGAACTCATCGCCGAGCACACCGGCCAGACGGTGGAGCGGATCAACATCGACTCCGACCGCGACCGCTGGTTCACCGCCACCGAGGCGCTGGAATACGGCTTCGTCGACCATGTCGTGTCCCGCGCGACCCAGGCCGGCGGCACCGGTTCCTGAGCTAGCGCAACCCCCACCCAGGTCGGCCGACACATAGACGGAGACACCATGCACATCCCCTCGCTGCCCCCGCACGTGCAAACTGTGGGCACCCAGCTGCCCAGCGCGCGTTACACGCTGCCGTCCTTCGTGGAGCGCACCAGCTACGGAATGAAGGAGTCCAACCCCTACAACAAGCTCTTCGAGGAACGGATCATCTTCCTCGGGGTGCAGGTCGACGACGTCTCGGCCAACGACATCATGGCGCAGCTGCTGGTGCTGGAGTCCGACGACCCCGACCGCGACATCACGATGTACATCAACTCCCCAGGTGGCTCATTCACCTCGCTGATGGCTATCTACGACACCATGCAGTACGTGCACGCCGACATCGCGACGGTGTGCCTGGGTCAGGCGGCCTCAGCGGCTGCCGTGCTGCTCGCGGCCGGCACGCCCGGCAAACGGATGGCGCTGCCCAACGCCCGGGTGCTTATCCACCAACCGGCCACCGAGGGCATCTACGGCCAGGCCTCCGACCTGGAGATCCAGGCCAACGAGATCCAGCGCATGCGCCGTCTGCTGGAGACCACCCTGGCCCGCCACACCGGCAAGAGCCCGGAGCAGATCAAGGAAGACATCGAGCGGGACAAGATCCTCACCGCGGAGGAGGCCAAGGAGTACGGGATCATCGATAACGTGCTGCCCTACCGCAAGTTGTCCGCCAAGTCGTGACGGCGACGGCACCGGGCGCGACACGCCGCCCGGTCGCACCTGCGTTGGGGCGGCAGTGTCAACAGGCACGCTGAGGCAGCCCCGCGTCGGGAAAACCTCCCGTCCGGTTGATCCCGGCGGGTACGGTCGTGTTCGGACCCGGGGATGCACGCGCTCGCCAGACCGCACGCCTGCTCGACCACCGCTCGCAGTCAGCCCGTACCGGCTGAGGAAGTAGGAACCCACCCATGGCACGCATCGGTGACGGCGGCGATCTGCTGAAGTGTTCCTTCTGCGGCAAGAGCCAGAAGCAGGTCAAGAAGCTCATCGCCGGACCTGGCGTGTACATCTGCGACGAGTGCATCGACCTGTGCAACGAGATCATCGAGGAAGAGCTGGCCGAGGCCGGCGAGGTCAAACTCGACGAGCTGCCCAAGCCGGCCGACATCCGGGAGTTCCTGCAGAACTACGTCATCGGCCAGGACGCCGCCAAGCGCACCCTGGCGGTCGCCGTCTACAACCACTACAAGCGGATCCAGGCCGGGGATAAGGTTCGCGATCCCCGCGACGAGCCGATCGAGCTGGCCAAGTCCAACATTCTCATGCTCGGCCCCACCGGCTGCGGCAAGACCTACTTGGCGCAGACGCTGGCCAAGATGCTCAACGTGCCCTTCGCCATCGCCGACGCCACCGCGCTCACCGAAGCTGGGTACGTCGGGGAGGACGTGGAGAACATCCTGTTGAAGCTGATCCAGGCCGCCGACTACGACGTCAAGCGCGCGGAGACCGGGATCATCTACATCGACGAGGTCGACAAGATCGCCCGCAAGAGCGAGAACCCCTCGATCACCCGCGACGTCTCCGGTGAGGGGGTGCAGCAGGCGCTGCTGAAGATCCTGGAGGGCACCCAGGCCAGCGTGCCGCCGCAGGGTGGGCGCAAGCACCCGCACCAGGAATTCATTCAGATCGACACCACCAACGTGCTCTTCATCGTGGCGGGCGCGTTCGCCGGCCTGGAACGGATCGTGTCCGACCGGGTAGGCAAACGGGGCTTGGGTTTCGGTGCCGAGGTGCACTCCAAGACCGAGATCGACACGATGGACCGCTTTGTGGACGTCATGCCCGAGGACCTGATCAAGTTCGGTCTGATCCCGGAGTTCATCGGCCGGTTGCCGGTCATCGCAACGGTGACCAATTTGGACAAGGAGTCCTTGGTCACCATCCTCAGCGAGCCGAAGAACGCCCTGGTCAAGCAGTACGGCCGGTTGTTCGAGATGGACGGGGTGGAGCTGGAGTTCGAAGCCGACGCCCTGGAGGCCATTGCCGATCAGGCCATCCACCGGGGCACCGGCGCGCGAGGCCTACGCGCGATCATGGAGGAGGTGCTGCTGCCGGTGATGTACGACATCCCCAGCCGCGACGACGTCGCCAAGGTGGTCATCACCGGGGAGACGGTGCGCGACAACGTGCTGCCTACTATCGTGCCCCGCAAGGTCACCCGCCCCGAGCGGCGCGACAAGAGCGCCTGAGGGTCCCCGTCGTCGCAAATAGCGGGCTATTTGCGGGTGAAGTGGGCCCTCACGATCAAATAGCGGGCTATTTGCGGACGCGCTGTACCGAGGAGTAGACGTTCATCGTCGACCCGCGAAGGAACCCCACCACGGTGACCCCCGCCTCCGCGGCCAGGTCCACGGCCAGCGACGACGGTGCGGACACAGCGGCCAGCACCGGCACCCCCGCCATCACCGCCTTTTGCACCAGCTCGAACGAGGCCCGGCCGCTGACCATCAGCACATAGCCGGTGAGGGGGATCCGCCCGTCCTGTAGCGCCCAACCTACGACCTTGTCTACCGCGTTGTGCCGCCCGACGTCCTCGCGCAGCACGAGCAGCTGGCCGTCGGCGGTGAACAAGGCCGCGGCGTGCAACCCGCCCGTCGAGCCGAATACCTTCTGCGAGGCGCGCAGCGTGTCCGGCAGCGAAGACAAGACCGCGGCGCTCACGCTCACCTGGTCTTCGGCGGGGGAGTACCTGCTGACCAGCTTGACCGCGTCCAGCGACGCTTTGCCGCACACCCCGCACGAGCTGGTGGTGTAGAAGTTGCGCTCGACGCCGGGGTCCGGCGGGGCGACCCCGGCGGCCAATGTCACGTCGAGCACGTTGTAGGTGTTACGGCCCTCGTCGTCGACCCCGTCGCAGTATCGGGCCGAGGAGATGTCGTCCCGGTCGGCGATCACCCCTTCGGTCAGTAGGAACCCGTGCAGCAGGTCGATGTCATTGCCCGGGGTGCGCATCGTGACCGCGAGGGACCTGCCGCCGACCCGGATCTCCATCGGCTCCTCGACGACCAGGGTGTCGGGCCGGGTGGTTTCACTGTCTCCGGTGATCCGCCGGACCGATCTCCTGGCAGTGACACGTCCCACGAACGCTCCCTCGATAGTCCGGGGCCGAACCGCGATCGGACCCGGATCAATTCTTCCACCAGCACAACCGGGACCGTCCGCTGGGCGACGGATCGTCACCGCTCAGCGCTACCCCTGCCGTGCGGGCGTTGTGCGTTTGCCGGACAGTGGTGTGGGTCATAGCGTGCGCCGCAGGTCGTTGCGCCCGCGACGACCTGGCCAACACAGAGGAGAGCATCGATGACCCTCGGCATCTTGCAACGAGAGCGCATCGTTGCACCCCCGGGCTGGAGCCGGTGGCTCATCCCGCCCGCTGCGTTGTCCATTCACCTGGCCATCGGCCAGGCCTACGCGTGGAGCGTGTTCAAGACTGCCATCGGGGCGCAGAAGGCGATGGGCCTGTCCGGCACGGTGACCGCCATCCCGTTCCAGCTGGGCATCGTGATGCTCGGACTGTCGGCGGCGGTGTTCGGCACCAGGGTGGACAAGAACGGTCCACGTTGGGCAATGGCGGTCGCCACCGTCTTCTTCGTCTCCGGCCTACTGATCTCCGCGTTCGGCATGAGCATCGGCCAGTTCTGGTTGGTCATCGTGGGCTACGGCCTCGTCGGGGGCATCGGCCTGGGCATCGGGTACATCTCCCCGGTGTCGACCCTGATCAAGTGGTTCCCCGACCGGCCGGGCATGGCCACCGGCATCGCCATCATGGGCTTCGGTGGCGGCGCGATCATCGCGTCGCCGCTGACCAGCCAGTTGTTCAGCGTGTACGGCTCCGACAACGCTGGCATCTCTAAGACGTTCCTCACCATGGGACTGATGTACCTGGTGTTCATGTCCCTTGGGGTGGCGCTGATCCGGGTTCCCGCGCAGGGCTGGACACCGCGCGGTTGGTCACCGAAGGCCGAGGAGGCCAACGCCCTCATCTCGCGAAGCGACGTCTCCGCCGCAAACGCGATCAAGACCCCGCAGTTCTGGATGCTGTGGGTGGTGCTGTGCTTCAACGTCACGGCGGGCATCGGCATCCTGGAGAAGGGTGCGGGCATCTACCAGGACTTCTTCCGGGGCACCGCACCTGCCGCCACCCTCACCGCCACCGCCGCAGGTTTCGTCGCGTTCCTGTCGCTGACGAACATGATCGGTCGGTTCGTGTGGTCGTCGGTGTCCGACATCGTGGGCCGCAAGAACATCTACCGGATCTACCTCGGTGTCGGGGCGCTGCTCTACCTGTACATCTCGCTGTTCACTAACAGCAACAAGCTGCTGTTCCTGGTGAGCGCGCTGGTCATCTTGTCGTTCTACGGCGCCGGGTTCGCCACGATCCCTGCCTACCTGCGTGACCTGTTCGGCACCTACCAGGTCGGCGCGATTCACGGACGACTGCTCACCGCATGGTCCACCGCCGGTGTCCTCGGCCCGCTGATCGTCAACGCTATCGCCGACCGTCGGATCGCGGCCGGAGTCACCGGTCCGTCGATCTATGTGCCGGCGTTCTACGTCATGATCGGGTTGCTGGTACTGGGCCTGCTCGCCAACGAGATGGTCAAGCCGGTCGACGCCAGGTTCCACGAGCCCGACACCGCGTCGGCGCCACCCACCGCAACGACGGGAGCACGCGCATGAGCACCTCGGCGAACGACGAGACCACCGGGGCGCTGCGAGGTCCGCTCATCGCGGTGGTCTGGCTGTGGGTGCTGATCCCCTTCGGGTACGGCGTCTACAACCTCGTCATCAAGGCGCAGAGCCTGTTCGGCTGAACCCCCCGGTCCGCCCGCTTCCCCCGCTTCTCCCGCGTTTTCTGCACACAACGCGGGGGGCGGGTTCCCTCGGCCGCGTTTTCTGTACATAACGCCGGGCGGGGTCAGCTAGCAGGCTCCAGCCTGATCACCACACCTTTGGATACGGGGGTGTTGGACTTGATGGCCACGTGGTCCAGGGGGATCAGCGGGTTGGTCTCGGGGTAGTAGGCAGCAGCGTTGCCCCTCGGGGTGGCGTAGGAGATCACCCGGAAGTCATCGGCGCGACGCTCCTGCACCGTGCCGTCCGCGGTCGTCCACTCCGAGACCAGGTCCACCGGAGCGCCGTCGACGATGCCGAACTCGGCCAGGTCTTCGGGGTTGACGAACACCACCCGCCGGGCGTTCTTCACCCCGCGGTAGCGATCGTCCAGGCCGTAGATGGTGGTGTTGTACTGGTCGTGACTGCGCAGTGTTTGCAAGATCACCCGACCGGCCGGAACCGTCAACCAAGTCAATGGGTTGATGGCGAAATTGGCCTTGCCGGTGCTCGTCGGGAAGTTGCGGGAATCCCGCGGCGGGTGCGGCAGCAAGAATCCGTCGGGCTGACGGACCCGCTCGTTGAAGTCCTCGAAGCCCGGAATCACCCGCGCGATCGAGTCGCGGATCGTGTCGTAGTTCCCCTCGAAGCTCCGCCACGGCACGCAGTGGTCGGCACCGAGGGTGGCCAGGGCCAGGCGGCAGACGATGGAGACCTCGCTGCGCAGGTAGGCACTGGCTGGTTCCAGCCCCCCGCGCGACAGGTGAACCATGGACATGGAGTCCTCCACCGACACCTTCTGCTTGCCGCTGGCCTGCACGTCGCGTTCGGTTCGCCCCAGGGTTGGCAGGATCAGCGCGGTGCGACCGTGCACCACGTGGCTACGGTTGAGCTTGGTGGAAACCTGCACCGTCAGCGAGCACTGCGACAGAGCCTGCTCGCAGACCTGCGTGTCGGAGGTGGCTGCGACGAAGTTGCCACCCATCCCGAGGAACACCCTGGCCCGGCCGTCGCGCATCGCCCGCACCGAGTCCACCGTGTCCAAGCCGTGCTCGCGGGGGACGGTGGTGGCGAACTCGGCGTCCAGCGCGTCGAGGAAGCTGTCGGGCATCTTCTCCCAGATGCCCATCGTGCGGTCGCCCTGCACGTTGGAGTGCCCGCGCACGGGGCACACCCCGGCACCCGGTTTGCCGATCATGCCGCGGAGCAGCAGGACGTTCACCGCTTCCTGGATGGTCGCCACCGCGTCCTTGTGCTGGGTCAGCCCCATCGCCCAGCAGATGAGGGTGCGCTCGGAGGCGATCAGCAGGTCCGCTACGGTGCGAATCTCGGCCAGGCTCAACCCGGTCGCCGCCAGCACGTCGTCGTAGTTCACGGCCCGGATGGCCGCCTCGTACTCGCTGAAGCCGTGGCAGTGCGAGTCGATGAACTCCCGGTCGAGCACGGTGCCCGGGGACGCGTCCTCGGCCTCCAGCACCATCCGGCCCAGCGCCTGGAACAGCGCCATGTCGCCGGACAACCGGATCTGCAGGAACTCGTCAGCCAGGTCCACCCCGGAGCCAAGTACCCCGTTGACCTTCTGCGGGTCCTTGAACCGGCGCAGGCCCGCTTCCAGCAGGGGGTTGATCGCGACGATCTTCGCCCCGCGCTGCTTGGCGATCTCCAGCACCGACAACATCCGCGGGTGATTGGTCCCGGGGTTCTGCCCGGCAAGCAGGATCAGGTCGGCTTCCTCCACGTCGGTCACCGACACCGACCCCTTACCGCTGCCGATGCTCGCCGACAACGCCGAACCGGAGGACTCGTGGCACATGTTCGAGCAGTCGGGCATGTTGTTGGTGCCGAAGCTGCGGATGAAGAGCTGGTAGAGGAACGCGGCCTCGTTGCTGGTGCGCCCGGATGTGTAGAAGATCGCCTCGTCCGGGCTGGCCAGGCTGTTCAACTCTGCGGCGACGAGGCTGAACGCGCCGTCCCAGCTGATCGGCTCGTAGTGGGTCGCGCCGGACCGCAGCACCATCGGGTGCGTGAGACGGCCCTGCTGCCCAAGCCAGTAACCCGATCGCTCGCGGAGCTCCGCCACCGAGTGCGCGGCGAAGAACGCCGGCGTCACCCGGCGCAGTGTCGCCTCCTCGGCGACCGCCTTCGCCCCATTTTCGCAGAACTCGGCGATCTTGCGGCCGCCGGGGCCTTCCGGCCACGCGCAACCCGGACAGTCGAAGCCGTCCCGCTGGTTGAGCTTGAGCAGTGTCCGCGCAGTGCGGACCGAGCCCATCTGCTCGACGGCGCGTTGCATGGTCACCAACACCGCTGGCACCCCAGCCGCGTAGTCCTTGCGCTTGGTGACCTCGATCGCAGCCTCGTCGATGTCCTTCGTGGGTCCCGGTCGCGTCATAGCTCCACTGTCGCAAGTGCGGCGCGGATGGGCCACTCGGGGTGCTGGTGCGCGGTCGATACGGTGAGAAGGTGAGCGCGGGGCACGACCGGCTGAGGATCATCGCTGGCGTCGTGCTCGCTGGCGGGCGTTCCACGAGGATGGGCACGGACAAGGCGCTACTGGCTGTCGGTGCCAGCACCGTCCTGGAGCGGACCGTTGGCATCCTCACCGGTGTCGTCGAGCCGGTGCTCGTCGTCGCGGCGGCCGGGCAGGCCCTGCCCCCGCTGCCCGTGGACGTGCTGCGCGACGAGCTGGCCGGCACCGGGCCTTTGCACGCCCTCGCCGTCGGGCTCGCCGAAGCGGCCCGACGGGGTGCGGACGCGGCCCTGGTCACGGCCACCGACCTGCCGCTGCTGCGCCAGGAACTGCTTCGGGTACTGCTTGCCAACGCCGAGCCCGGCCAGCTGGTGCTGCCCGTCGTGGACGGGCGCGACCAGCTGCTGCTCGCGGTGTGGCCCACTGCGCTCGCCGCGCCCGCGCACGCCGCGGTGGCCGGGGGAGGTCGCCGGGTGCGCGACCTACTGGCACTGACGGCCGTCCGACGCCTGGACGCCGCGGCACTGCTGTCCGACGCCGAACTCGCTGCGGTGGATCCCGGGCTGCGCTGCGTGCAGGGTGCGAACACTCCGGCGGAGTGGGCCCACCTGGTGGGGGAAAAACCTGTCGGCGAGGCTCACTAGACTCGCCCCCCGTGACCAGCCCCGCCGCGTCCCCGTACGACCGCAGCGCGGCGCTGCCCGCCCACTGGGAGCCTGCGGCCGTGGAGGACGGTCTGTACCAACGGTGGGTGGACGCCGGGTGGTTCACCGCGGACGTCACCAGCGACAAGCCGGCGTATTCGGTGGTATTGCCGCCTCCGAACGTCACCGGCAGCCTGCACCTCGGCCATGCCCTGGATCACACGCTGATGGACGCATTGACCCGGCGTAAACGGATGCAGGGCTATGAGGTGCTGTGGCTGCCGGGCACCGACCACGCCGGTATTGCCACCCAGGCCGTGGTGGAGAAGCAGGTGGCCCTCGACGGGAAGACCCGGCACGACTTTGGCCGGCAACTGTTTGTCGACAAGATCTGGGACTGGACCAAGGTATCCGGGGACACCGTGCGGGGGCAGATGCGTCGCCTGGGCGACGGGGTGGACTGGAGCCGGGAGCGCTTCACCCTGGACGAGGGGCTGTCCCGCGCGGTGCAGACCATCTTCAAGCGGCTCTTCGACGCCGGGTTGATCTACCGTGCGGAGCGGCTGGTGAACTGGTCCCCGGAACTGCAGAGCGCGATCAGCGACATCGAGGTGAGCTACGCCGACGTCGACGGCGAACTGGTGAGCCTGCGCTACGGCTCGCTGGATGACACGCAGCCGCACGTGGTGGTGGCCACCACCCGGGTGGAAACCATGCTGGGTGACACCGCGGTGGCCGTGCACCCCGACGACCCCCGCTACGCCAGCCTGGTGGGCAACACGCTGGAGCACCCGCTGACCGGGCGGGACATCCCGGTGATCGCCGACGACTACGTGGACCCGGAGTTCGGCACCGGGGCGGTGAAGATCACCCCCGCGCACGACCCCAACGACTTCGAGATGGGCCGCCGCCACGGCCTGCCGATGCCCTCGATCATGGATGAGAGCGGTGCGATCACCGGCACCGGCACCGCCTTCGACGGGATGGACCGCTTCGCCGCCCGGGTGTCGGTACGCGAGGCGCTGGCCGCCCAAGGCCGGGTGGTCCAGGAGATTCGGCCCTACCGGCACAGCGTGGGGCACTCCGAGCGCACCGGGGAGCCGATCGAGCCGCGGCTGAGCCTGCAGTGGTTCGTGGCCACCGACACCCTGGCGAAGGCGGCCGGCGACGCGGTCCGGGATGGCCGCACCCGCATCCACCCGGCCAGCCTGGAGCCCCGCTGGTTCGGCTGGGTGGATGGCATGCACGACTGGTGCATCAGCCGCCAGCTGTGGTGGGGCCACCGGATCCCGATCTTCTACGGCCCCGACGGGGAAGTGGTCTGCGTCGGCCCCGACGAGCAGGCGCCCAGCGGGGCGGGGTGGCAGCAGGACCCCGACGTGCTGGACACCTGGTTTTCCTCCGCGCTGTGGCCGTTCTCCACCTTGGGGTGGCCCGAGCACACCGCGGAGCTGGAACGCTTTTACCCGACGTCCGCGCTGGTCACCGGCTACGACATCCTGTTCTTCTGGGTGGCCAGGATGATGATGTTCGGCCTGTACTCCAGCCCGGGTGACCGACGTTCGCCGGCCGAGTCGGTTCCGTTCCGCGACGTGGTGCTGCACGGGCTGCTGCGCGACGCCGAGGGTAAGAAGATGTCCAAGAGCAGGGGCAACGGCATCGACCCGCTGGACTGGGTGGACCGCTTCGGCGCCGACGCGCTGCGGTTCACCCTGGCCCGCAGCGCCAACCCCGGGTCGGATCTGTCCGTGGGTGACGAGCACGCCCAGGCGGCCCGCAACTTCGCCACCAAGCTGTTCAACGCCACCAAGCTCGGGCTGATGAACGGGGCCGTGGTGGCGCCGCTGCCGCCTCGCGACGAGCTCACCGACGCCGACCGGTGGATCCTGGACCGCCTGGAGCAGGTGATCGTCGAGCACGAGCAGTTCCTGGAGCGTTTCGAGTTCGGTCGCGCCTGCGAACTGCTGTTCCACTTCGCCTGGGACGAGGTGTGCGACTGGTACCTCGAGCTGGCCAAGGTGCAGTTGGGCCGCGGCGGGGACGAGCCGAGCGCGCCGAACACCCGGGTGGTGCTCGGTCATGTGCTGGACGTGCTGCTGCGGTTATTGCACCCGGTGATGCCGTTCGTCACCGAGACGCTGTGGACCGCGTTGACCGGGCGGCAATCGGTGGTGGTGGCAGCGTGGCCGGTCGCTGGTGGGGCCGAATCTGACCCGGTCGCGGCCCGGCGGGTCGCTGACCTGCAGCGCCTGGTCACCGAGGTCCGCCGCTTCCGCGCCGACCAGGGGTTGCGCCCCACTCAGCAGGTTCCGGCCCGGCTGACGGGGCTCGCCCAGGCCGACTTGGACCCCATCCGCGCCCAGGTCCTGTCGCTGGCCCGGTTGCAGGTGGCCGACGCCGGTTTCACGGCGACCGCCTCGTTGGAGATCCGGTTGTCGGCCGCGACAGTGGCAGTCGAGCTGGACACCTCCAGCACCGTCGACCTGGCCGCGGAACGACGCAGGTTGGACAAGGAACTGGCGGCAGCGGAGAAGGAACTGGCCGGCACCGCCGCCAAGCTGTCCAGCACCGCGTTCCTGGCCAAGGCACCCGCCGACGTGGTGGGCAAAATCCAGGCCCGCCAGCAGCAGGCGCGGGCCGAGATCACCCGGGTCACCGCACGGCTGCAGGGCCTGGGCGAGCAGCGGGGCCTGGGCGAGCAGCAGGGCCTGGGCGAGCAGCGGGGCCTGGGCGAGCAGTGAACCGACCCACCCGCGATGACCTGGACGCGTTGGCGGCGGTGGAGAGCGTGTTGAACCAGCGCTGGCCGGAGTCGGTGATCGACCCCACCCTGGAGCGGATCCACGATTTGATGGACGCCCTCGGGTCCCCGCAGCGCAGCTACCCCTCGGTGCACGTCGCCGGCACCAACGGCAAGACGTCGGTGAGTCGGATGATCGACGCCTTGCTGACCCGGTTGCAGCTGCGCACCGGTCGCACCACCAGCCCGCACCTACAGGTGGTCACCGAGCGGATCAGCATCGATAACGCGCCGATTACCGCGCAGCGCTACGTGGAAACCTACGCCGACATCGCGCCGTTCGTCACGATGGCCGACGAACGCTCCGCCCAGCGCGGCGGCCCGGCGCTGAGCAAGTTCGAGGTGCTCACCGCGATGAGCTTCGCCGCGTTCGCCGAAGCGCCGGTGGACGTCGCGGTGGTCGAGGTGGGCCTGGGTGGCACGTGGGACTCCACCAACGTCGTGGACGGCCAGGTTGCGGTGATCACCCCGATCGCGGTGGACCACACCGAGTTCCTCGGCACCGACCTGGCGGGGATCGCCGCGGAGAAGGCCGGGATCATCAAGGCCGGGTCGGTGGCGGTGCTGGCCCAGCAGGCACCCGAGGTGGGTGAGGTGCTGCTGCGGCGGGCGGTGGAGGTAGACGCCGCGGTGGCGCGGGAGGGTGCGGAGTTCACCGTACTGGACCGCGCGGTGGCCGTGGGTGGGCAATTGCTGACCCTGCAGGGACTGGGCGGGGTGTATACCGATGTGTTCCTGCCGCTGCACGGAGCCCACCAAGGCCGCAACGCGGTGCTCGCGCTGGCCGCGGTGGAGGCGTTCTTCGGTGCCGGACCGCAACGCGCCCTGGATCCGGATGCCGTCCGGGAGGCGTTTGCCTCGGTGAGCAGCCCGGGGCGGCTGGAGCGGGTGCGCACCGCACCCACCGTGTTGCTCGACGCGGCGCACAACCCGCACGGTGCCGCGGCGTTGGCGGCAGCGCTGTCGGAGGAGTTCGACTTCCGCAAGCTGGTTGGGGTGGTGGCGGTGATGGGGGACAAGGACGCCGCGGGGTTGCTGGCCGAGCTGGAGCCGGTGTTCGGCGAGGTGGTGATCACCCGCTGCGATTCCCCGCGTGCGATGGGCGTCGAGGAGCTGGCCAACCATGCCGTCGCCCGTTTCGGTGACGAGCGGGTGGTGGTGGTCGAGGACCTGGCTGGGGCGCTGGAGACAGCCATTGCGTTGGCCGAGGAGGCCGGTGCGGACGGTGCGCAGATGTCCGGGTCCGGGGTGGTCGTTACCGGGTCGGTGGTGACTGCGGGGCAGGCGCGCACCCTGCTCGGCAAGGACCCGGCGTGAGTACGGGTGTCGGGCCAGCGGGATTTGGGCAGCCCACCCGCGACCCGTGGAAGGGCCTGCGCGGGGTGATGGCCGGCACGCTGGTGCTGGAGGCGATCGTCGTCGCGCTGGCACTGCCGGTGGTCGCGACGGTCGGTGGCGGGCTCACCGCGTTCTCCGGTAGCTACGTCATCGGGCTAGCGGTGGCCATGGTGGTGATGAGCGGGTTGCAGCGCCGAGCGTGGGCGCTGGGTGCCAACTTCGTGCTGCAGGTGCTGGCCGTGGCCGGGTTCGTGGTGCACCCGGCGCTGGGCGCGGTCGGGGTGCTGTTCGCCGTGGTGTGGGCGTACTTGCTGTATTTGCGCCGCGACATCGCCGCCCGGATGGCCCAGGGCCGGTTGCCCGGCCAGCGTGGCGCGGGCCCGACGTAGGGTTGCCGCCGTCCCAGCCGCAGCACTGCGAGGAGAGTCGTGAACGAGCGCACCCTGGTCCTGGTCAAGCCCGACGCGGTGGCTCGCGGGCTCACCGGGGAGGTGCTCTCCCGGATCGAACGCAAGGGGTTAGTAGTTGTTGCCCTGCAGATGCTGCTGGCACCGCGGGCCACCGCCGAGCAGCACTACGCCGAGCACGAAGGCAAACCGTTCTACGCCGGGTTGCTGGACTTCATCACCTCGGGTCCGCTGGTGGCTGCCGTGGTGGAGGGGCCCCGGGCGATCACCGCATTCCGCCAGCTCGCGGGCAGCACCGACCCGGTGGAGCAGGCCGCACCGGGGTCGATCCGCGGTGACCTCGCGTTGGAGACGCAGCGCAACCTGGTGCACGGCTCGGACTCTGCGGCGTCCGCCGGTCGCGAGATCGCACTCTGGTTCCCCACCCTGGGCTGACGGGGGTACTGCAAGTACCACCAACTGCGGCCGCGCCCGTCTGCAACTCACCCCAACCCGCGGGGTTGTCCCCACCGGGCCTCGGTGTCCACAGGTGCTCGCGGCTGGGCAAGTCCGGGACACTCGGCTGGCACTGTGCCGACCATGGAGCAGTGGTGGACTGGACTCGCTGAGCACGACGGCCTGATCCTGCGCGAGCGGGTTCTCAGCTCCGGGGTCGATCCCGACCAACTCGTCGTAGCGCTGCGCACGGGGCGACTGTTTCGGGTTCAGCGCGGCGTGTACGGCGCCCGCTCAGCGCAACCGGATCCCCTCGCTCGTGCCCGCGCTGCCGTGTTGTCCAGCGGGGTGGCGGATGCGGTCGCCAGCCATCAGACGGCCGCCCGGGCACACGGGTTCGACGTGCCAGCTCGGCCTGTCACCGAACACGTCACGGTGCACCGCGACCAGCGGCGGGTCCGACGTCGGGACCTCGTCTTCCACAGCCGGACGCTGGCGATGGGGGAGGTGCAGTTCCTGGGCGGGGTGCCACTGACGACCCAGGCACGTACCGTGTTCGACCTTGCCACGCTTCTTCCCCGGCTCGAAGCGGTGTGGTGCTTGGACGACGTACCGCGCCGGGGCTTGGTGAGTCGGGCAGCTCTTCGCCTCGTCGCTGAGCAGCATCGCAGCGGACGAGGCGATGCTCGGGCTCGGACCCGACTGGCTGAAGCCGACGGAATCGCGGAGTCCATCCTGGAGACGGCCGGGCGCCTCGCTCTCGCCGACGCCGACGTCGAACTCCCCGTGGCGCAGCTGGAGGTCCGCGACAACGATGGCCGGATCGTCGCCCGGTTGGACGGTGGGTATCCGCTGCGGAAGCTTGCGCTGGAGTTCGATGGCCGATCGGTGCACTCCGCGCCCGAGGCCGTGTTCCGCGACCGGCGACGGCAGAACGCTCTAGAAGCGCTGGGTTGGCGCGTGCTTCGCTTTACCTGGTGGGACGTGGTGCATGACACCGGCCGGTTCGTCGCCACCGTGCGCTCGGCACTAGCCCGCGCTGCCGCCTAATCCGCCCCCACCGGGTAGTTGGTAGCGGTTGCAGATCTTAGAGCTCGCGCGGATAGGTCCTTCAGGGGTCCGGCTGAGTGGGATCGTCCTTGGCCTGTTGGAGTGCCAAGGCCTCCAGTTCGGTGGTGAGTTCGCGGAGCCGTCGGGAGTTGTCCAGCAG
>JAABUP010003736.1_pt1 | contig 26403 bp, 37 predicted proteins | sample 5559201 | NCBI WGS metagenome assembly JAABUP01 (sample SAMN10711887, study PRJNA513373) | rock metagenome | isolation source: Antarctica rocks | place: Antarctica | reverse complement strand
AAAACACTTATCATATTTGCAGGCGTGCAATGACTTACTTGCCCTGAAGTACGATTAGTCGAGCTGCAATTCATTTAGTTGCCATCACAGGTGCGATTAGTCGAGCTGCAATGCGTTTAGTTGTCATCTGCGTGGATTAGAGCCCTCAACAGTTTTAGTGACCTGCTAAAGCAATTAGTTGGCTGCTGCAACACTATTCCTGATTAGATTGGATTAGCGAACACTATTTGACCCCTTTTATTTGTTGTGGTATTCGTTTTATTCATTTCACAGAAAATGGGCAAAATAAGCCCAAATGAGCCAAAGTAAGGAGAATTTGGTAGCAAAACAGGATTTGTCGAGGGTTTTTGGGAAACGTTGGCGTATTTCAAACCGCTAAAATCTGTTGAAACAGGTAAGTTGTCGTTTTGAGGTAGGAATACCGCTTGAAATTTTGTACAGCTTGGCAGATGCATCGCCCTTAGCCAGAGCTGCGCTTTGCTGCTGTCGGAAATCGGACATGTATGGCAGTTGGCCAGTAACTGTTTCGTTGTTACCAATTAATAAAGTCACTTGTTAATTGATAATATTGGTCTGGTAAAATGAGTACGGTAATTGACCATCAATAGACCCAGTGTTGTCAATTTAAGGGTTAGAGGGGTTCGAGCTACCTTATTGACTTAATAAGGTTATTAAGGGTACCCTTAACCCTTATTAACCCACTGGGGTCCAAACATGGCAATATGGACAGAAGTGAGCACAAATTTCGTTTCGTGCTTACAAAAGAATGAGTACAAAGCGCCTGTAGACCTACCACCGGCGTCCCCAGTCAGCTGAGGGTGCTTTGACATCCCGTTTAAAGGTTTAGGGTTTAGGTAATCCCTGAACCCTAGAATCAGTTTCAACAAAATCTGCCAACTTGGGGGGTCCAGCAAGGCCTGCAGGGCCCTTTCCAGCAATGTGACGTGTTTCACTGTGCTCTGGATCAGCCAGAACACGCTGGTGCCGCGTAAAATACAAGTTTACAGTCATTTGGCAATTTTTCAAGTTCAAGGGTTGTTAAGGCCAAAATCGGACAGAGGTTATTAACCTTAAGCCTTAAAGAAAATAAGGCCTTAGTAAGGTAAGAGGTTTTTAAGGTTGCCAACACTGCCTAGACCTGCCAGCATGCCCGCCATTTACCAACGGAGATAAACGCTTCGTCTTTCTGCAGTATATATTACCAGCTGGTAACGCGGGCGGCAGTGCCACTTCACTTGCAGCACTGGATCACTTATTGGTGGGCATTGCACGCCAGAAACTGCGACGGGTGTACACCAACGAGCTTGAACAGCTTCATAGCTGATTCATGCAGACTGTGTCTCACCCAGCACTCATGTTGAGGTGATGCCAACATGCATGCTTCCTTTGTAGGTTTTGATTTAGTCATCAAGTAGTCATGCCGCTTGGATCGCGCAGGCAAGCTTGACCAGCATCGAAACGGTCGACTGCTTGTACATACACGTATTCCGTTTCAGCTGCTGACCTGGCTTGTCCTGTTACTTGCACAAAATCCAGTTTCAGGACGCATCTTACCCATGGCGCGCACTGAGGTTAGTGTGCAACTTGGCTTGCCTTGGTTGTCATGTGGCCGCCCTTCAAAACGTGCATATGTGCGTCCAGGCCTGGACCAAAAAAACGGTGAGCAAAGATGACTGGGAGAAGAAGCTGGCAGCTGTAAAGATATATAAGGAGGATATGAACAAGCTAGTCATGAACTTTCTGGTAACAGAGGCAAGTCAACTCCAGCAAAGCTGTGCACACGGATGTCGGTCATTTCCAACTATCATGCAAAGGCTCCCAGCTGGCAGAGTGCTGTGAGAGCTCAAAGATCAGTGTGAGAGCCTTTGTGTCACGTATTGTAGGGCTATGTTGACGCTGCTGAGGTTTTCCACAAAGAGTCAAACACAAAGCCTGGGGTGGACCTTGCAGCCATCACTGACCGTATGGAAATCAGAAAAGCAGTCCAGAGCGGTGATATCCAACAAGCCATTGAAAGAGTCAACGACCTCAATCCTGAGGTGAAGGCAGCTTGAATAGTATGTGCCTCTGTCACATGACATGCCTACCTATATACCTTTGTGCGCCATGCAGCTGCCCTGCTCACCTTGGGGTTATCCTAGCTTTCAAAACCGGACTTGCCAACAAAACAGAGCAATCAGGTACTGCTGCTTGCAGATACTAGAGCAACAGCATGAGCTGTCATTCCATATGCAGCAGCAGCGCTTGATTGAGCTCATCAGACAAGGCAGGACAGAAGAAGCATTAGAGCATGCGCAGGAATACCTAGCACCTCCAGGAGAAGACGATCCTGCCTTCCTTGAAGAGCTAGGTAAACTCTGCTGAAAGGATGATGTGAGCACACTCCAGTGTCAATGCAATGCACCTTGATGAAGTATCAAGTGTCCACTGGGCAAGCGCTCCTGCTCACGGCAGACCAAGGGGGGGGTGCCTGTGAGGTCCATGGGATGCACCACATATACAGACTTTTTTCCCACCAGGCAACCTCTTCCCTCTGTAAGATGAAGAGCAAGCATGCGCCCCATGTCAAGGGGTCACGTATATGGCATCTTTCTGTTGCAGAGCGCACAGTGACACTACTAGCATTTGAGGATGCCAGTCAAAGCCCATTGGCAGATCTGATGGACGTCACTCAGCGGCAGAAGACGGCAAGTGAGCTGAATGCTGCTATTCTGAGCAGTCAGTGTCAGGTGTGTTAGTCTGCTATGCTCACATGCCTCATTTCTGTTTGAACTTTCTGCACCCGGTGTCATGCCTGGCAAATCACTAGTTCACACAGTAGCCCAAAACATCATGCTGACCATGAGATTGTTCAAAAAAGGGTTTAATTGTGGATATTTAACGTCAAAACAAGGTGTGCATCTAGACAGCAGGAACTCCCAGCATATGCCCTGATGCAGTCCCCAAGGCACCTTTGCTGCCAAAGGAGTACAATTTTCCTCATCTCAATCAATGAGCTTGTACGCTGTTCATGAACAAGCACAAACTGCAGACTAGAGCACTTATAGCCAAAGATTGATGCCTGCAAAGCTTATGCCTGCTTATGACTTACAGGAAAAAGAGCCACGCCTGCCTACCCTGCTCAAACTGCTTGTGTGGGCACAGAACCAGCTGGACACAAGGTGCACATATCCCCGCATCAATGATCTGGCAGCTCCAACTCTCACAGATCCAATGCAGACCTAGCAGGAGGGTGCTGTCAGCTGTGCTTGATACTTTGCCACTTTGTTGCAGCAGCTGTGCTTGATTCTCTGCAACTTTGTTGCAGCGGCGCTGCACACAGTGCTTGGATGCTTTACTGCTTGCTTGCTGTGCTGTCAATTCACCAACCTCTTCCAAGTGAGTGTCACAGAAATGGCATACTAGGCTGCTTGCAGATAATACTGCTTGTATATGATGCTGCATGCACTGTGAGCTCACATCTGTCTGTGTATACACTGCAACAATATCAATCAAGCTGCTGCTGCAGAGTCATGAATCCCTTGCTTGTGTTTACTGCAGACCATAGGTCACATGGGTCAAACACGCCCTGTCATTCAGCATTGGTTTCCTGCTTGCAATCAAGCTTAGCCTTGATTGGTGCAGCTTCCGCGTAACCTGATAACTGCACCTCTGCACAAGAGCGTCTCAGCTGTGACGCTGTCCACCAAAGGTGTACCATCAGAAGTCCTCAAGCTTGCTTTGAAAGTTGCTCTCACCAAAGAGCAGTACAGGCTGTGGGTTAAGTTTTCGTTGTCACAGACTACACAAGCTTGACACTATATTTGTTTTTGCGCAACTGACCACTGACCTTAGGGTTATCTCTATGGTCTGTCAGATAATGTCAATAAGCTTGTAGGGTAAGTGGTGTGACTAGTGAATCTACAAGGGCCCCATCACATAAGCAATGTTTTAAAGTTTTGAAAAACATGCCCCATCTGTCAGGCTAATTTGGCTACATGCTCTGCCCAAATTTAGTGTTCTACCCCCAATTCGCCTTTCAATTACAATCGTAGTACTGAAGCAGTACTTGATTCCAGTTTACCAGAAATCCACAGGCCCTGTCGCTGGGTCCAAGCTGGCGACGCTACGGTTGCGAATGTGACGGTGGGCCTTACGGCTTGCAACTGACACGTTCTTCGATGGACTTCGAGACAGATTTTGCCATCTGCTCCCACTTGCAAATATGTATTGCTGACCGATGGTTGTTGATCGCACTGAAAACCTTTCCCACATCATAGCAGGACGAGCGATACGCCGTTGATCATTCTGCTTGCCGGCATGCGGTCGGCCCCAGGTGACGGCGTGGTGTGGGCAATAACTTTGATCTGTTGCTTTAAAAACGCTTCGGCTGTAATCCCCTCTTGCATTTCGGCTGAGCTTTCAGGTCCATTGGCAGAAGTGCAACCACTTGCCCAATGGACTAACCTCGGAACGCAAGTCTGGTACAGTCGTTTGACTAGACGTTGTGGCTGACGCGACCCTTCACAGCACTCCTTGGCCCTTGCATCCCGGAGCCCCATGAATTCCGCGAACGACAGCAACAGGATCGAGAAGTTGATTTGCGATGCACAGCAACAGGCATGCCAAACAACTTGTCCCTCACCGCTGTCAGCAGCACACCAATGGCCAGGCAACACTTCAGCTGCTCTACACAAGCTTGGAGCGAAATGGCGAAGCACAGGCAGCGCAAGGAGAACAAGTTGAGAATCAAAGTCTTGTGTGCAGCTCAGCTCGTGCGGTTGGGGATGCAGGGTCCTGTCCAAGAGCAGCTGCAAGGTTTGGTTGTGGCTATCTTGAGGTTGTACCTCAGCCAGCTGCAGCAGTCACCAAGTGGTGGCTTGTATGCTGACACAATTGCACGACCTCTGATTTTGGCCAGCATACTATGTGTACACATTGCTAGCAGGGGTGTGCACCAGGTGACACATCAGCTAGGTAAGACAGGCAACCTCATCAGGAGCTGTTCTGCAGTCCATTCCTGTTGTAAATGCTGTTTGTCATGTCAGAGTGCCTTTGAGAAGTAATTAGTAAACATAATGCACATTGCCGTGCAAATCGACAGGTTACCTCGTGCTGCTTCTTGCATGTGATCAAATGCTAATGATGTTGCTGCAGGCTGTTATGCAGCTGCCTGGTTACTGGCAGAAGATCGAGCAACACTGTATGAGTGCAGATTGGAAGGTTTGCTGCTTGATGAGTACCTAGGTGAGCATTGGCCAGGTGTCGTGCATGTGAAATTACCCCAGGTTGGCAGATGCCTTTCAAACTTCTAGACACATGGTGCTCACCTGATGAACTCGATCTTTGTGATCCGCAGATTTGGAGAGAGTCCCTTACTTCCCCCATCCTCACAGATGTAGATGTAACAGCAAGCGACATTTGAGAACAAGGCACTTCAAAAAGTAGGGAAAGGAAAAAGGAAAAGGAAAAAGCATGTTTACAGCAGCAGAAAAGGTGGGGCCAATCATGGTACCTTTTTGCTTTGCTATGCAAGAGCATAAACATATTGCATTGGCTAGATGCATGTCCATGGGCTGTGCATGGGGCACAGTATGCTTTTCAATAGCTTGAGTGCTTGTTGACAGCTGATGCGCTGCAGATGCTTTACCCCGGGAAACCATGACCAAATTTCATTCATGCTGTGGAGATTACTGCCAATGCAAGACACCCTAGTCACAAGGTGTGTGCCCCCAACGCTTCTGTTCAAGTGTCTTAAGTTTCATGAGTTTTGCTGTAATCGGTGGTTGGACCTTGATACTGTCCTCCCAAGCTCATTAAACTTTGTTTGGAGCTGCTGCTAATGCAAACTGCTGATGCAAACTGCGCGGTAAACCTTCAGGTAACAGTTGTGAACACAAACGGCAGTGAAGCAAATTCATGGCTTATCTGAGCACTCCAATGTGACACCATCTTGTATGCATCTCAGGTCGGTGCCAAACTGTCATGATGCTTGCAAGTGTTGTCATCATGATGCTGTTGCTCAGAGCTGGCATTGAGTCAAACCCTGGACCAGATGCACGTCGAGGGCTGGTATATTGTCAATCATGTGTACTGTTGCATCTATTGTTGCTCTTTGCTCATAATACCGCCATGCAAACTGAGGCAGAGAGCCCGCCAGCATCGTACACACTCTTGAACTGCTCGGCATAAATATTCAAGGGATCTGTGCTCCAGGTACCCTCAATTGTTCGGATTGATGACTGCGTCAGGTGCCAAGACTTGGCAGATATGATGCAAAACTTTCTTTGCCTGGAAGGTGAGCCCGTTGTTCAGCAGAGGTTCCTTGGTTGTGCATATTCAGCATTGCCTCTTGTTTCCAGCAGTAAGCCTCATGAGGACCTGCTCTGCAACTCAGCCTTGATTGCTCGACAATGCAGGCAAAAGAGCTGAACTGCATGTGCATTTGGCGGGCACAGCATCCTATATGCACTTGGTTGACAATGCTCAGTTCATTGACCGCCGGTGTGCAGCTATGGGAAAGCAGTCAGGTCAGTATTTGCCTCCTAAGGTGCTCAAGGCAGCTGCTGATCTGTTTGCCAAGCATCCTTGGCGGCCAGATGACAATATTCCCCTTGCAAGTCTTGACTATGAGCGATGGGATCGGGATGTGTTCCAGCGCATCAACAATTTGTCAGAGCGCATTTCTCTGTCTGCTGACAATAGAGCGGTATTGGCAGACTTTCAGCGTTTGCAACAGAAGTGGGTCCCATCTCAGCAAGACATCTCACTCAGTGACAACTTCAGATCAGATTGTTGCAAGTTAATGGAACACGAGTGCCTCATTGGTTGCATGTTTCCCACATTTCAGGAGTTGTTTGCCAATAGTGGTGTCAGTTCATGTCTAACAGAATATAGAAGTTGTCAGGGTGTTGATATTGTTTCTGGGACTTATGATAAACTTGAATTGTTTGAGCTCAATTTTGAAGTAGCTAAAACCTATGCAAGCTTGGGGGGTGCAGAATATCTAGTCAAGCTTTTGCAAACAAACACAGCCTTTTTTGTATCATGATAATGTCACAAGGGTAGAGTACTCTGTAAGTATCAAGGCATCATCCATTTGTGTTTTGACTGAGGCTATTCATGAAGTTCAACGCCAAGATAGCCACATAGTTATCAAGTTATTGGCCTCTTTTCGGGGGATCAATGAGGAAGAAGATCTGGGGAAACTTGAGGAGCTAAAGGGCTTGCTTGTATCCATGCCTCACCTGAGGAAGCTTATTGCTGGGATTGACTTAGTCAGTGATGAATTGTCTCGTACAGGCATGCCTTTTGGCTTGCAGAAGTTTTTGAATGCAGCTGTGCAGTTTCAATGGGGCATCAGGATTCATCTTGGCGAGGCCATTGGGCAGAGGTCTCAAGGTTAGGATAGGTCATGGAATACACTTGCAGACGCTTGTTGAGGGATTGCGAAGGGGCAAAATAGTTATCCCAATAGGCATGGTGTCAGATCTTTTTGCTGTAGATATCACCAAGACTGAGATGCCGCGCTCACAAGAGTTAGCTGACCGCATTTTGGGCATGTTGCGAAGCCCACATTGTGGTATTGAGGTATGCGTGAACAGCAATTTGGTGCTGCTTAAGGGCACACGTGCAGCAAGGCATTCTTTGCTTAGGAAATATCTGAAGTGGTTAACAGCCAATACCGTCAATTTTTATTTTGGAGCAGATGACTCTGGCATCCATGGTGGTATGTCGTGGCTCAAAGAAGTTCAAGGACTTTGCAACCATAGGGCCGATGAATTTTGCCGAGATAGCCGGTCTTGGTATGCAGAATGGTTAGTTTTGCACCTCGTCCATGCCTTTTCTAAAGAGGATTGTCTGTCTGCAAGGCAACGCAGTATCATGGCTGTGTTTTATAAACATTGTTAGCCAGCATGTTGCTCCAAAGCCTGTAAACGTTTTAGCGCTAAGCTATCCAGCACATGTTACAGTACGACTGTGAATGGCCAGGTGACATTGCTAGGTGACCTTTTACCAACCCCGAAACAGGGTAGCAGCACTAAACAAGAAAGATGCCACAAAAGAGGGGCATGCGCATGTAACTGCATGACTAAGACTATGCATAGAAATGACACTTGACCTTGAAGTTTCCAAAGCATGAGGTACGCTGCTGAGAAAACAAGTTCTTGCATGTCAGAGAGTGTCTGGTCGGTGTCTGCTTTAAACTGAGTCTCAGATTGCTGATCTCATTGCGTGCAGTCATGCTGTGCCTAGTACTTCACCGTACTCTTCTTCAATCTTGTTCATTCAGAAGAAAGATGGCACTCTGCATGTGTGTCGAGTATCGTGCTTTGAACAAGCTGACTGTCAAAAACAACTATTCATTGCCTAGGATTGATGATTTGCTGGACCAATTGCAGGGTTCCAAGGTGTTTTCCTCACTGGCTTTGACCAGTGGATATCATCAGCTTCGGGTATGGCCGGAGGATGGGCTGAAGACTGCCATCTCCACTCCTTTTGGGCACTATGAATTCAAGGTGCTGAGCTTTGGCTTGACTAATGCACCTGCAATCTTTAAAGCTGTGATGAATGACATCTTTAGGCTCGTGATTGTGTACTTGGATGACATTTTGGTGTTCAGCAAGTCTCCTGAAGAGCATGCTGAGCATTTGCAGCTTGTGCTGGCACGTTTGCGTGAACATGAGCTTTATGCAAAGCGTGCCAAGTGTGAATTCAACCAGCCTGAGCTTGAATTCCAGGGTCATATTGTTGGCTGCAAGGGAATCAAGGGTTGATCCCAAGAAGTGGTCAGGGGCTGTGCCCCAGAATGTATGTGAACTGCGCTATTTTTTAGGGCTGACTCACTACTTCTGTAGGTCTGTGCAGGGTTATACTAATCTGGTAGGGTCTTTGTCTAATTTGCTGCAAAAGGGTACACCCATTGTGTGGTCTGCAGATTGTCAAGCTGCCTTTGCTGGTGTGAAGCTGGCTCTTACCCATGTGCTGGTCATGCCTGACTATGATAAGCCCTTTGAGCTGATTGAGGATGCATGTGGTTTCAGGATTGGTGCTGCCTTGCTGCAAGAGGGTCGCCCAATTGTGTTTTTGTGTCATCATTTCAATGCTGCTGAGCGTAAGTATGGTTTAGGTGAACAGGAGCTCTTGGCCGTGGTCCATACCATGAGGTCATGGCGCTGCTAGTTGGAGGGGGTGAGCTGATATGCTTACTATTGTCACTGACCACAACGCTCTCACCTAGTTGCAAGCCCAGACAGTATTAGTTAGGAGGCAAACAAGGTGGTCTGAGCACTTTCAAATGTTGACTTACAAGTGGTTGTACAGGCCAAGCAAAAGCAATGTCGCGGACCCTCTGAGCAGGAGCCCTGATGTTGTAGCTGCTATGTTGCCTGTTGCTGGCCCTGAATCTTTGTGCAGGTGTTGTGCCCTGCACCGTCAAGGGTCCAGGCAGCAGCTGATCTTCCGCTGGATGCACTTTTCTGGAGGATACAAGGTCAGTGAGCCTCTACTCACTGAGGTGATGGCTTCTGGTTTATGTGCTGTTGTGAGACGCAACAGGTACGCAAATCTGCTCCTGTCAGCAGTGCACCTTGAACCTGAATCTGGATTGCCAGCGTCTAAATCTGACTCAGCTGCACAGGAATCTGCACCTGTGACTGATGTGTCTGACTTCCAGCAGAGATGTTCTGCTGCCTATGATAAGGATCCTTTATTCAAGGATGAGTTTCATACTAGCCAGCACACTCACAGGCATGGCTTGTGGTGGGCACCTGGTGCACAAATTGGTCATTCCAAATGCTGATGCTTTGAGGCAGTTTGTCATGTGTGAGATGCATGACTCACCATGGCATGGACAGGTTGGTGTCAAAAAGACCAGGAAAGCTATTGAACAACAGCTGGCACCTGGCCATCTCTAAAAGATGATGCTGAAAAATACGTGAGAACATGTCCTTGCTGCCAGCGCAACAAAGCAGCCAATCAGAAACCTGCTGGTCTGTTGCAACCGCTGCCTGTGCCTACTAGGGATTGGGGTAGTGTAAGTACAAAGGTGATTATTGCCTTACTGGAGACATCCTCTGGTAACACTGCCATTGTTGTGTTTGTTGACAGGCTGACTAAATGGTTCACCTTGCTGCCTGCAAGACTGCCATTGAAACTCAGGCCTTTGCTGAAATGTTCAGGCATCACGTCATTAGGTTACATGGAATACCCTATGAGTTTGTGAGTGCTCATGATGGTCGCTTTACTATTCGCTTCATGAGGGGAAGTACGCCGCATGCTTGACATCAAGCAAGCAATGTCAACTGCATATCACCCTCAAAGTGATGGCCAAACTGTACGTGCCAACAGACTTTTGGAGGAGATGCTGAGGCACTATGTGAGTCCAGCTCATGATGACTGGGATGAGCATTTGGACATGGCTGAGATGCTTGGAAGAAATCTGTGCCAGAGACCCCATTCACGTCGACTTATGGCCAGCATCCATCAAACTTCTTGAGCTTCAAACTCACTCTCACGAGCCCGCTGCAATTGAGTTCACAGAAAACATGCAATATGGCACTGAGCGCGCTGTCCAATGCCTGGAGCGCGCACAGCAGAGGCAGAATGCCTATGCTGACAAGGGACGCCATGATGTCACCTATGATGTTGGTCAGCAGCTTCTCATGAACACTTAGAACGTGCGATGGAAAGGCCCCTGGAACCCCTAAACTAATGCCTAGATAGATGGGTGTTGTAACGCCGCAAGGCTTTTACGGATAGTGGTCAAGGGCAAATGGCTTCCTAGTCAGCTGCATCTCTCTGCAAGAGCGTCTCAACTGTGACGCTGTTTACCAAAGATGTAGCATCAGAAGTCCTCAAGCTTGCTTTGAGAATTGCTCTCACCACCGAGCAGTACAGGTTATGGGTTAGTTTACGCTGTTACAGACTTCATAGGCTTTCACAAGCTTGTTACTATATAGCTAGGGATACTACATTCGCTGAGCAATACGGCCTTCACCTGATTATACATTCATATTTCAAAGTGTGGTATTATTTTGCGCATGCAAGTTCTCCATGACGTCTGTATCAGCTCTGGGCCTGCAATTCAAAATTGGTCAAAGAAGCAGAAGGAAGGTTCTGACCTGTCGAACATACTTACAGCGCTGGGCTCAGGCAAACGTTACACTGTAGGATGGCCCGCAGCCGCTGAATGATCGCAGAGGTTTGACTGTAGTCAGGAAGCATTGTTTGTTGGCGTTTCCCTCTGAACCCTAGTGCATTGCAGTTGTGATGGCCGCTTTGTCTCTGACCTGCAAGCAGTGTAACACAAGCCTCAAGAGCGTGAAAGAAGCTCAGGAACACAGCGAAGTTACAGGACACTCCCAGTTCGAGGAATCTACAGAACCTGTAGGTTGCCGATAGACATACTGCTCGAACAAGCACATCAGCTGATCTCTCGTGCCGTGGCGTGCAGGTGCTCAACCTGCAGTGCACTGCCTGTAACAAGCCATGTCGAACTCAGACAGAAAAAGACCTGCATACAAAGCGGACGGGTCACAAGGAGTTTCAGAACAAGGCATGCTGCCTATCTTTAGCAGCACAGGCTGAGCAGCTCATTTGTGCATGATACTGGAAGTATTAAGTTGCAGCTCTCACCCTGCAGACAGATGAAGCCACAGCCATTCACACAGAAGCAGAAATGCAGCAAGCCAGTGATGCTATGCGGGAGGCTCTTAAAGGAGACTCTGCAGCTTCTGCTGCACTTACTGATATGGATGTGGATGCAGCAAAAGAGATGGTACACATCCTCTGCATTGGATCAAAACTGCTGTCATAATGCTTGCTGCCACATGCACAGGCGCCTCATGTCCAGGTGCCTCTTCTTGATCAGCGTCAGACCATTGTTCTGCAGGTTTCTCCAGCAGTCAACATTGAGCTGAGGCAGCAGTTGGAAGACATGGGCTTCAGTGCAAACAAGTGAGTCAATTTGGAAGCACTGCTTTTTCAGCAGACCTCTATCTGCTGTTCACAGCAGCATGAATACGACTGAGTGGAACCCCGCTCTGTAGGTCTACAAGAGCATTGCACTTTTGTGGTCAAGAATCACTGGAAGCGGCAGTGACCTGGCTCAGCGATCATGCAGATGATACAGGCCTTGATGAGCCTCTGCTTGTACCAAAGGTACTTTTAATCATCTGGCATCAAGCAGAGTTACGTTGCACTACAGCCACCATTGCAGCTGACAGGTCATGACTTTGCTGCCATTAATCCACATGCAATGCAAAGGTTCATGTGTAGGGTGTTGAGTTAACCACAGCAAAAGCCCAGTCCAACCTTTTTGACTTTCACGGTATGTTGTCTTTGCCAGTGTCTCACTGGCAAGCTGCTGACCTCATGCAATTTGTGTGTTTGTGTACTGCAGATGGAGCCAAAGAAGAAGCTCACATCAGAAGAGGCTGCACAACAAGCGGAGGAGCTCAGGAAGAGAATCAAAGCAAAGAACCAGGTATGCTGGGCTGACTCAAATGCTCAGACATGCTTTGGCATCCCTTCCTGGCGGGATTTGTTTGAAGCTGCCAAGCATTGAACAACTGACCTGCGTCACCTAGTCATGCTGTGCACGAGACTCCATGAAGCAAAGCTGTGCAATTTGTCACAGCAATTGTCAGTTGAAGTGTCAAAAGCGTGTGAGCCCAGATATTGAGTCTACGAAAGATGCCAGTCAACTCAATTTGAGTGATCAAACTTGGGAGAGCACATTTGCTGTGGGACTTCATGAAAGGCATGAGCAACATAAGCAAGGCCTGAGACTGTTGCTGTGAAACAAAATGAAAGCAGATGAGTCCTGCAACTGAGAAAAGGTAGGAAAGCAACATTGAATAAGCCTCTTTCCCCAGTGTTCAGACAGTCCAACATCATGCTTTCTCAACTTGCACAAAGTGTCTGTATCCCAGCAGGCCAGCACCTGTCCTTGCTTACCTGTGGAAAGAGGCACAGCTACCGGTATTCTGCAAAAGAGCAGGATTGCATCTGGCCTGTTGCTAGGCTTCCCATGATCAAATGTTGCCATTGGCGCCCTTGCCAGTCTGTTACAGTACAGAAGGAAAAAACTAGACTCGTACTAAACACGAAAACGCATTTTTTGGGCAGGCAAAGAAACCTTTAGACATGGATTTGGTCAGAGTTCCCTTGATCTCTTCTCATGTTGCAGAAAGAGGAGGCGGAGCTGGAGAGGCTGAGAGAGAAGGAGCGCATCCGGTCTGGCAAGGAGTTGCTGGAGGCCAAGCGCAAAGAGGACGACCTCAAGCTGAAGCGCAATCTAGAGCTGCGCAGAATGGAAAAGGAAGAGGAGGCTAGAGCTAGAGACAAGATTCGGGTCAAGCTAGGTACTCACCCACATGCTTTGCTCACGATACCTTTTCAGCCTGTATCCTCTGCATCAGGGGCACCTAGCAAGTGCTTGCGACTTAAAATTCATGGACTTGAAATTCATCCTGTGTTATTTGCGACGACGCACTGCTGTTTGGACTACACAATGTTGTACATGCTCTAGCGTCATGCTGGTTGGTAAGGAAAACTGACTTGCAACCACACAGATGACCTTGCTTGCAGTGATGGACTGTGTATGGATTAGAGATGTTGCATTCTGCGTTACTTGGCTGCAAAGCCATGTGAAGTAATGTGGGGTTCTTCCAGTTTGATTGCCGACCCTGAATGGCTTGAATGCGCAGATGAGGACAGGCGAGCACGCAGACGCAAGCTGGGTCTACCTGAGGAGCTGACTGAGGAAGAGAAGGCGCAAGAGGCAGCAGCTGCAGCTCAGAAGGCTGAGGCTGCAAAGAAGAAGAGCAGCTTTGTCAGTGTCAAGCCAGTCTCCGGTAGGCTCCTGCTTGCCTCCGTACAGTCTCTGTACAAGACGCAAGAATATTGCCAGGACAACTGTGCACCATTTGGGACACTCCATGCAGCTGTGCAGGTGCCTGACACTCTGCCTCAGATGGTTGAAAATGCCATCTTTGTGCTTAGTGATTGCTGCTGGTGACATGGCACAGTCTGATAGGGCCACAAAACGAGCAACATGAATGGAAAGTGGCTCCCTTGCTGATCACACAGCTCTTCAGGTGCAATCAATTAGCACGTTCAGCGTTGTCATACATTCGCACACACTCTCTGCATTGGCATACATTGTCTGCAGTCGCATACATTCTCTGCAGTGGCTGAGAAGATCAGAGCCAAGCTGGTGGAGCTAAAGAAAGCCCACCCTGACAACAGCGCTGGCGTCACAACCTGTTTCCAGACCATGCAGAAATACCTTGCAAATGTGTACCGAGATCCTAGTCAAGAGAAGTTCAGAACCATCCGTGTCGGCAACCCAGCATTCCAGCAGAGAGTGGGTGCTTTCACCGGAAGCCTGGATATTCTGGAACTCTGTGGTTTCAAGGCAAGTAATCTTGGGCCCAGGCCTTCCTTGCTGATCGCACCACAAAACGCAGTGTGAAGGAAAAGCACCCACTGTCAGGCCCTGCAAATTGTTTCATGCACATCCCTGCTTGCATTTTGTTGAAACAATTGCCATCATTGGAATAGTTCTGATAACTGAAATTGTGCATGTGCCAGTCCTGCTGTTTGCTCTGCTTGCAGAGGACTGCTGACGGCCAGACTCTGAGCATGTCTCAAGAAGATGCCCAGCCAGACATTCTAACCACAGCAGGCAGCGAGCTCAACAGCGCCTTGAACAATCCATTCTTTGGCATGTTGTGAGGTGTGCGACTTGTGGGCTGCTGTAGAACCACACTATGGCAATTACAACATCAGACATAGTGCTTGGAGGACAACAGCTTTTACTGATGGTGCTTTGCATCCACTTTGAGCCAAGTAAGCTGACTCTGTGCGTTCTAGTCTGTGACCTCTTTCACTACCTATATTGGCTGACATCTTGGGTGGGTTGACTCAATTTGATGCTGCAGTAGATTTGCGCAGCTTGTTTGGCAAGGACTCCATTGAGTAGTCAGGTGCATGAATGAATCCGATGTGCCAGACACCTGGCTTATATGCAGAGGCTGTCCATCTGCCAGGCAGGTGCATGTGTGTGTTTGAAGAACTGGATGCAACAACAAATCCCAAGGATTTGCAAAGACTTGAATTGAATGAATTGCGCAGCCTGAAGGCTCAATCTGAGTCACCATGCACACCAATGGCTGCATGGGCACATGCAGGCTGCTGCACAACTCACAATGCCAGCAAAGCAACAGGTCTGTGAACATGTCTGATTTACAAATCTAGCTGGCAGGTGTCAGTAGCTGGAGACAGCACTTGAGTCTTCTCAAAAAATGTAGCACAGCAGCAGTATCTATTGCTGGTGAGACAAAACCTCAGTGTTGGAGGTGCAACAATGACTTGCTTGGATACTTAGTATAGTACAGGTGGGTATCTTGCTTAAAACTTGGGGGCAGGGTTGATGCCAGTGGTGTTCAGACTGATGATTGCCAATGCGGCGTATCCAAGAACGTGTCCAATGGCACCCCACGCAAAGACGTCTATCAGGTTGAAGCCTGCACATCACAGGATGCTCAGGTTCCAGAATAGAGCGGCAGCAAAAGACTTTCTGAAGGAGAGAAGGAACCGGACCTGCTGGGTCATTTGTGCCTTTCAAGAAAGAAGCCTCCTCGCTTAGCTTGTCTCCTGCTTCTGCGTAAGGTACTCCGTTTTGTACGGGCAGCCCTTGTCTGTTGGCGTTATCGCGCTGGAAGTCCAAGAACACAAATCGCCCCAAAGCCAGTGAGACAGCTGTTGCTCCACTAATGATAAGGTTGGTGTCGCTGAGGGCGCGTGTAACCTGTCGTGGAGACCTGGTGCTGGCTCTCAACATTCTTGACTTGATCTGGACGCGTGGAGCGAAGGCGGAACGCTGCTGTAGGACAGGGCTTGACATTGTGCTAGCGGTGCAGACCATCTTGACTTATAGCTGGTAAAAGTTTAATCAGACAATGGTTTTCGGTGGTAAACTTCTGCGCTTGCAAGGCACCTAGTTGGTTCACACGGATCACGGACGAACCTTATCGAATCGCTGATTGTGCCGCCGCGCGTATGCACGGCGTACCCTAACGCTGATCGTGCCTTGAGGCACGGATATCGTCATTCAAGTGATTTGGTGCAACATGTTGCAACAGCATCCCGTTGTTCAAAGCATTCAGTCAAATTGTTTATTTTCAGGCTGCTGCATAGGAAATTCGAATGCTCAGCCTGCCAAAACAGTATGCTTTGCACTTACAGTGGCTGTGTGAACAGCGGTCAATCTGTGAGCATAGCCAAATACAACGCTCATTCTTGCTCCGTGCTGCAAAGTGTACTGAAGGAACAACACCGCCTCACAAATAACCAGGATACGCTATATGCCCGCAGAAACTATCGTCAGTGCAGCAGCTCAACTTCTAGACATGCTGGTAGCGTCTGCCCTGTCAGCACAAGCAGACCTGAGCAGTCGGTACCACCTCAAAGATAATCAGGCAGGGTAGCCGGCCTGTGCTCAAAAAAGACTGCTGCTGCCAACATACCGACACACACAGGCCTACTATAGCTTGCTGTCTGCATCTCCTACTCATTCCTTGATAATCTCAAGGATGACCTTCCCCCTGGCACGCCCTGTTTCTTGGAATTCATGTGCTTCCCTGCGCCACAATAACATTAACTGTGAGGTACATCAGACTATGGCAGGGTGTCAGCAACCTGGGAAGGCTGCCAGCACCATGCATGTATCATTGCCTCCTGCTGGCTTCATCATGTGTTGCCTATCTCAGCCTATCTCACTTCATCATGTCCGAAACAAATGGTTGTCATAGTCAGGACGCTTTTGTTAGGCAATGCATGGCAAGGCTTGGCATTGAGTACGGCATCACTGCCAAGCTGTGCTCTTGGATAAGTGCACACTGTTTGCCGCCTTGATAAATTTTCAGCATGACATTGACTCATGGCCACAGCTTGTCCTTGATTTTATGGACATGGTGCAGCAGTCTTGGATGGTATCTTAACAACAAACACCCTGAACTAGCAGTCAAGTGTGATGATGGACTGTGCAACTTGCTACACACAGGCAGGAAGCTTGTGCCACTCAGCATACCTGACTTGAGTAAATAAGTCGTAACTTCGGTCCTTGATGCACTTCAACTTTCCCTGGAGAGAGCAGACAGACAAGTGGAGTCACATACACAAGAAGGTAATGAACACAAACTGACAAGTGATAAATGCCAAAATTCTGCGGCAATATGATGTCCTCATATGCTTCCTTGGAGTTATGTTGCCTTGCCATGGGTGACCTCACTGCATGGATGCTCAAACCAGGTGTTGTTATGCTGAAGCACATGGTATCAGGCAGTCATAGTCCAAAGCAGATGAGCCATGCATCCATGGTTACTCACCTGTTCAATCAGGTCAGCAATTTCTTGCATCCATTTGCCATTTGGCTCCACTATCATGAACTTGTACTTGGCTCCTTCGCCTTTCTTACCCGTCTCAGTGCTGCAGTTCAAGCAGCAGACGCTTCAGTAAACATGCTGCATGTCCAACTGTGGCATGATATCTATTGTCAGCAGCAAGCAGCAGCATCATACAAGACTAGTAGAGAACATAGCCAAGTACAACTTTGGTCTCATGCCTGGTCAGTCACACAAGGTAGCGACTCAGACCTTGCAGCATGTACAGGGCACAGACATAATGCCCATAAAAGGAACACAGACAAGAGGCAAGACTAGGGGTAGCATGATGATCTGGGTGCTTACTATTCTTTGACTCGATTCTGGTCTGTTCCAGTGTTAGCAATCTCTGTGTAGGCACCTGACTTGTTGATTAGCTTGGTGTAACCCTTCACTGTGTTCTCACCTACAACACACACAGCCTCTACTACTAAACCGTACCATAGCCGCACTATACCCATACTACAGCCCCTACTACTGGCCCCCGTCTCATAAGGCCCTGCAAATCGTGAGAAGTGCACAAGCAAAGGGCTTGTGCACTTCTGATAACACTGCGACTGTGTCAATGCCAAGTCTGATGCTGCTGCCATCTGTGCTATCCATACTGATCAGCGCAAGCATTTCTTTGCATTCCAAATGGCATGTATGCACAACTGGTGTTGCCAGAGACTGAAGTATAGCCTGCATCAAGCACGCGGCTACTTGTGTACATTGGCACCAGCATCATTCACATCTCTGCAAGAACTCTATGTTGCATGCGTACAGCAAAACAAGCCTCACCTCCTACAGAGTCGAAGATATAGTCAAATGGCTTGTCCTTGTAAATATCTGCAAAGTCTTGCTCGCGGTAGTTGATAGTTTCATCGGCGCCAAGCTCCTGCACAACTTTGCTTGCATTGTGATGATGACAGGTGCAAGACAGGTGTAATGGTGCCATTTTGACAGTTGTCAGTGCAGACAGTGTGCTGCTACACGGCATGACATGTTCTTGTTTATACAGCTCCAAGCAGGGTATGCTGTTTGTCACCCTTTTGACTTGGAGAAGATCAAATATTTGAAGGCGGAACTAGCTGCACAATGCATGGTCTTTTAAGTTGCAAGGATCATGCGATCGAATGGACAGCTGTAAACGGTATGTTGTTGAGTCAGTACCTTGAGGAACTCCTGATTCTTGGGTCCAGCAGTTGCAACCACATGCGCACCACGCAACTGCAGAGGCAGTCACAGAGTGCCTAAGGAGATCGGTACAAGTATTGGCTGAGTGGACTGTCTTCACAGAAAGCGCTTGAAGCGCTTTCAGCGCAAGTCATGAGAACTAGGTCTGTGCAATCAGCAAGAGACACAGTACAAAATGACGCCCTGATCCTATGCACAGTGTATGTGCTATTTGTCCGCACCTTAGCAGTCTGCACAACCCAGGTGCCAACCCCAGAGGACCCAGCGTGTACCAACACTCTGCTGCCTGGCCTGATATTCCAGTCGGACATGGCCTGCAAATTTGCAAGCCAGCTGCATGTTGTAGAATATTGTTTTTTAGGTACGAACACATAAGCAAGCAAACAAGAGTGGTGACATGCGTGTGCGCTGACATATTGCCTGACATACATGGGCGCCCTCCATGTAAACTCAGCAAAACTACAGTAGGCATACATGTGTATACACCTCAAGCCACCAACACAATAGGGGTTTATAAGTCATTGAACGCGTACAGGCTTGGTGTATGAGACACATTGTCCTTATGCATGTATACCTGCCAGCACGTCAAAGATACAAGTGGGACTTGACCAGCCTCATGAAGTGGTAGCGATTTTGGGCAGTATGCAAGCCACTCTTCCTTAGCACTGACATACTCTGCATATGTGCCTTCCTTGAAAGACATCCAGAACCAGGGAGCCAATCCGATGACTCTGTCGCCTTTCTTGAACTGCAGCAAGCACGACAAAGCTCAAGTGGACGCGTGACAATCAGCTGCGCTCAACACCTGTGCAAGGCAAAGCATGCTCAGATGGACAAGAAGATTGCTGACCTTGCTGCCGGAACCAACTTCCTCAATGATCCCTGAGATATCTCCTCCTGGAACCTGCATGCAGGTGCACCTTTGAGCGCAGTGACTCACCTAAAAGGCCTGTGAGACCGGGCGTGCCGAGGCTCTGGAGGTCGACAGAGATGCGTACCTTGGGCAGGTGTTCCTTGTTTGACGATCGCATCTTGTAATCAACGGGATTGACGCTGGTACCATATTGTTTGACAAGAACTTCTCCGTCTCCTCGCTTTGGGATGGGCCGTTCTTCGACCTGTAGCACTGAGGCATCACCAGGCTGGTTATACACAACAACTCGCATGGTACCAGAAGGAGCCATCAAACTGCGATCGCCGAAGCAAAGCTGAGCCGAATCTTTTGTGAGCGTCAGTGACTACAGCGAAATGTTGTGGGCAAATAGCTGGCTTACAACATGCATGCAATTCATATTACAGTACCTGGGTCAAAATTCAAAGCCAAATCGTCCTAACCTAAATGCATCAATGCCAGCGCTGCAGCACTGACACCTGCAATCAACGTGTATTTCTTGCGCCTGATTTCTTGTGTCAGCATTATCTGGAGAATATTCAGCTAACGCGAGGCAAGCATGACGTCAGAAGGCTCTTAATCAACATCATCCTTTCATTGATTCACCTACCCATGAAAATGTTCCAGCATTAAATCATATGGCTCCGTACCGGTTTGGGCCCTTATGGCTCAAGCATTGTATAGTCTCTCTCTCTCTCTCTCTCTCTTTTTTCTCTCCAGTACTTTGAAGAATGCCATGCCACACATCTGGAAGACATTTGTCCTCAATCTACAGTAGCATCTTGGAGTTAAAAACCCAAGCAAGAGTAGTATACACCCTGCGTTCATGCCATACACAAGCAGAACATAGCATTAAGGCCTATGACATAGCGTAGTCTGAAGTAAGCTGCTTGCCATCACCATCTACAAAGCCGATAGCACGCAGGATCAGTGCAAAGGGTTGACGTCAAGCTAGAAACAGCAATACTTCATGAGTTGCTGCAGATCTGGGTCATGACACCAACAAGCTCTTTGCAGGCATCATCCTGATCAACTTTGGCAGCAGTAGCATTCAGGGCGCCCTTGATGAACTTCAATGCTTCACTCATACTGTGCTGATCAAGCCAGAGAGAATACTGCAAATACCCACAAAACACCAGTCAGGCAGTGAAAATACTTTTGGCCATGCATCAGCAGTCCTGAGGTGACTGCTGATTGGACACAAAGAGAAGTGACTATGGCACCCTGCCTCATGCAAGGAGATCACAATACAGTAATGCAATACAGCAGAGCCATTTGAATAGACAACATTATGTCTTAAGGGGTCACCAAGTAAAGTAGCAGTCATGTGGGCAGTGTCACAGTGCATGATGCATGGTAGCTGCAGCAACGCTAAAAGCCGCACTAGTGAGCCTCTAGCAAGTCATGATTGGGTGCAGCAGCATGCATACCAATCATCATAGATGGCTGTTCCTTTTGTCTAACTTGTGGTGGCTGTTGTACAGTGCAAGCACAAAAGCCACCATGACGCTGTGTTTGCAGCAAGATGTGCCAAGCAGGAGCAGGCAGAGGACACACAAGGCGTGCATGGGGAACCTTTGTCCTGAGCTGGAGTGATTGCAGTGCAGCACAAACACAAGGGTTTGGCGAGGCAAGGTGAGGCCTGCAGTGGTGTTCACCTGTGCAGGTGTGAAGCTCTGTCTGACATGGGGTGACTGCAACTCAGCAGGTGCTCGGGAATAGAGGTGATGCAGCACCACACTGGCTGGTAGCTCTCTCACTAGTGGGCTGCCCATCACCTCTGCAGTATCTAGGAACAGCAATCGCCGAAAGGCTCTCAGCATATTAAAAGGCAGACCCAAGTGGTCCAATGGGTAGACTGACTGGCCCACACCTGCCTCTAGCTCCCCCATGTCCTGAACGGACACCCAAGCATCAGCATGGCCTTGTGACTATACGAGGGTTGTTGCACAAGATGACTGGAGCTGTACTGGAACTGTACTGTTGTGTTCAGCGTGCTGATGCCACGAGGTCAGGTCCTGATGCATGGCACCTCATGAATTCAGTATGACTATATGACACTATGTGGCTGCCACACCCAAAATGAGCTTGTCATGCCATCACATGTTTAAGGCCAGCACCTCAAGCTTGCCATTACATGATGACATCTCAGGCATACTTCTCTATCACCATCACAGCGTGACCAACTCCGGTTATACAAGGATAAGCTACCTCTTTGACAGATGCACATGCACACTGTGGCTGACAAGTGCTAAGGCAAATGCTATCTCAGAAGCAGATGCAAATCCAGGGGCTCTGTCATTTGCGAGGCCAAGCTTGCCATCAGCAAGCTCAGGCAGGCCGACAGACACGCAGGCAGACAGACAAGAGCTGACCTTTGCTAGGCGGAGCTTGCCATCGTTTGATAAGGGCCGCACAAGGGAGGCATGGCGCACAAAGAACACCAGCACTCGGCAGGCCATGCGCTCTGTCAGGGCTGACACAAAGGAGGGCACCTGAGGGGATGGGGCTGGATGGAACTGGGACAGATACTCTGCCCTGAACAGCAATGCAGCTGGCTTGCAAGGGTGAGGCAAACAGCAACACATGTGACCAGTTTCTGATCTGCAGCTTCTGGTACTGAGAGGCCAGGTTGACAATTTTGCGAGAGTGCTTGGCTAGAGTGCTTGGCTGACACAAACTGGCCATGGTCTGCCATCCCAGTGAGGTCTTCAGCCAGCAAGTGTCATTCAAGGTTGGCAGGCCAAGGGCATTGGCCTGTACAAGCTGGCAGGGTTGGCAGCATTGCCAAAACAGGGCAGGTTATCACCAGCAGAGGATTGAAGGGAGTCCCAGCCACAGGATGAGAGGGACAAGGTGATGACAGGTAGAGGAGTGACCTGCAGTGAGTGAGGTGGGTGGTGAGGGCTTGCATGTAGGCTGACGCCTGAGTCATGCCCTGTTGGCCCTCATCAGCAAAGCCCTCACTGTGCAGACGCAACATGATCTCCTCAGCAGCCTCTACCATGGCTTTGAAGATGGGCATCACAGCCTCAACTGCCACTGCCTGTACAGCTTCCAAGGGTGCCCTGCAAGTGCAAACTATGTGTCTGGTAAGTTCAGTCAACAGGGCAGGGGTCAGAATCCAGTCAGTGTGCAAGGCTGTGATGTTGGGAGCTCTGCCATGACCGTGAAGGCATCACACCTGCACGACCTTGAGCACTGCTGGTAAGTCAGTGACAGCGAAGGTGAGCAAGAGTGCAGCAGTCTGATGCAAACAAGAGTGCTGGTGTGAATTTTGGGCAAGTCAGTGTGATACAGTGGCCAGCAACGAGGTGGGGGTATGCGTACATGAGGGCAGCAGCGGCAGGGGGCTGCATGCGGGGTAGGAGGGTGAGTAGGGAGCGGTGAACTTCCTGCAGCTGGCTGCATAGCGTCATGTTGCGCTGCTGCCCCGAGCTGCTGGGACCCCCAACCTGCCTCATCTCAGGCCCTACACACCCACCACTATCTGGCAAATGAGCCTCTTGAGGCTTGCTTCCAATTGATCTTTCTTGCTTCACAATGATGGGCAGATACCTTGCATCGCAATTGCATTGCATTGCATTGCAGATCTTTGCACAAGCAATCTCATGGGAAGGCTGAGACAGGCACACAGATGCAGTCCTGCAGAAGCCTTCATCAATTGCGGTGCAGATGACTTGTGGGCCTGGCAAGCCTCACAGGGAGCCACGCATTGCAATTTTGACTTTCTTTTCAAGTCACAAGAGTCCAGAGTCCAACATAGAAAGATGAGCAACACAGCTGTGAGAGCATACCTGCAAAAGTCATGTACTCAGCCTTCTCAGCCATGAGCTGAAGAGCTTTGCCTACAGTCTTGGCTGTCAATGCAGACAGGCGAGGGCTGTCTGCAACAACTCTTACTTCATCATGCATGCGCCTGCACAAGGTTTTTGGGATCACCAAAGCTGCTATCAATGATCATACAGCGCTGCAGAAAGTTGCTTGCAGCTTATGCACATGAAACACGCATGCTGGTTTTGCATTCCAGCAGCGTCATGAACCCAAGGCCTCAAAGTCCAATGCAACACCAGAACAAAAACGGACTCAAGCAGGTGCGGTGTCTTCACATCCCATCTATTACTTTGCTATTTATAACAATGTACATACGTACTTGTGCGCTGCAACATGTGCAGTGCAAATTGCAACCCACGGTTTGAATCAACAGCAGTTTGCATGGGTACTTACGCAATGCATTTTTGCAGCTCAGCAGAGCTAGTGAGGGTTCTGGAGGTGCCAGGAAAGGCAGCCGTCACAGCGTCTGACATGCGTGTCAGCGAGGCCCCCAGGTAGGCATTCTGGAAAGGGGCAGCTGTGTCAATCAGCTCTGCCTGTTGCTCTGCTGTAACAGCTGGCATGACGCCTTTCACCTGCAGTTTGCAAGCCATAATCGTCAGCATTCCAACAGCATTGATACATTGACAGGCCATGTCTTGCACAAAGCAGCTGGAGTAACATACTTTCTGGCAATAGCAGCCAGAACTATGGCTGACAAAACACCAAATGCATCTTGTGTGGGGCATCATGCAGTGCATGTACAATGCTTTGCTGGAGCAGGACAGAAAGGAACATGATAGCTGTCTCATTGCATGGGAACTTGGCTCATTCATATGGCACCATTCTGTAGGGACAATGCCCAATGCAGTCATGCAGCAGATCTCAATTCATAGCTCAGGCAAAGGAAAAGAGATGATTGCATCAGAGAAGCAAAGGTAAGCCCAAAGCTGCAAGGCAATTGGGGGGGGGAGGGGGGGGAGGTCAGTCCCACAGTTCAGTTCATGGTCAGGTGTGGTGAAAAGCTGTGTGTGCAGCTCCAATGCAGAACAGAAGCTAAAGAATTTTACATCAGTGTCTTGTACGACTCGTCTGAATGTTTCCTCAAGGAGGGCAGCCAGGCGGGGGTAATGGGTGGTCAGGGCTTCTCTAATGAAGCCCCCTTTGACTGGGGCTGCTGCAGCCGCCAGGCCTTCTGTCAGTAGAGCGGTCAGGCTGGTCCTGAAAACATCCCAACATGACTTGAGTAGCAGATGAAGAGTCTTCCATGTATGAGCACAATGCGAGGCTCAGAAGCATCACAGCATGACTGACAACCACCAATGGTCAGGATATGTTGAATTGTTGATTCATGCTGAGCCATATTCTGGCCACCAGACTACCCTGCGCTACAGCCATTCACATTGTAGTTGTTTCAGTGTGAGAAGCATGTTTTGGATGCATAGCTTGCACCTGAGCAAAGCTGGAACATGCGTCTCTGATGCCGGCACGAATCAACATGAGCTGATGAGGCACAACACATGTCACTCATACAAAGAGCAGAGCAATGATGCCTGTTATCAAGAGTGTGCTGCATCTGAACGCTGCTGGGCTCTTCTTCAGCTATCACCTATTCATGCGTCTTAGCGTACGTGTATTGTTGCATGCACCTTGCCATACCAGATGTGTTCACTAGGCAGAGGACTCATTTCGTCCAGGCACCCATCAATGAACAACACATGCGTGAGTGGATCACGCTTCTTTGCCAACACTCGTTGCATATGCCATACTGCCCCTATTGACACCCTCAGTTTCTCCATCAGCACGCCCAGCTTTTGCCACAGATGCTCCTGCAGAGGCAATGACTGGTAAATGGTTGAACTCAGCATATGAAGAGGCTGTCGTGAGCTGCAATGTGACTGCATAGAGTGTGGGCACCGCTGATCGTGTATGTTTATAGGTGTTAAACACTGCATCAGTTTTGAGCAAGTGACTCTCTGAAACATATGCAGGAGATTGTCAGTGTCACTGCACATGTTGGTAGTTTAAACCTTGCCTTCTGACTGACTTGCAATGAACAGACTTCAGCTAATGCAGCCACAAACTTGGCCTTACCATGCAACTGTTACCATGGCTGTCATTTCATTACACGCATGTCTGAGAGAACCTGAGATTGTGGATGCCCATGAAAGGCCAGAGTAAATTCTGTACCTGCCATTTGGTGGTGGCATGACCATGACCAGGGCGAGACCCCTCAGGGGTGCTTGCAGGGGACCCTGCACCTGCTGACAGCTTTTTGGGGTCCAGGATGTCCTTAATACTGCTGCCAAACTGCCTTGTATGGTGATCCAGCAGGTCTGATACTGCCTAGCATAACACATGCAGTCAATGCATCGTGTAGCAGATTGGGAGCTGCAACACAATGTCTACTGAGTCAGGGACTGCAACACAGTTAATCCTAGACAGGCATGCACTGCAGTTGATATTTAAGCAGTGATTGGAGCAACATCGAGGCTGTTAATGAGTCAAAGACATGCATGCTTGCTGGAGCTGGTACCTTTCTCAGCAAGCCAAGATTGAAGTACACTTGCAAGGCACTGCCAACCTCAGCTTGACTTAAGGTCTCAATGCCACGTTGAAATGCAGCCTGCAGGTAGACAGTAACGTTGTTACTGAGATTTCTCATTGAATTGTCTGTATGACACACGCAGATATACAGCTTACACAATGTAGGCTCGTTATGGTGCTCAGGCTGCACAGAGTAAAAGCAGCAAAAGAAAAGATGACAACATCCTTGCCTCTGCTTGACCCTGCACATCTCGCCAAGTGCTATGGAGGAATTCACTGTCTGCTTCAATGACATCAATACCAGCCAGATCTGCCTCAGAACCTATAGTGTGGATGTCAGGCAAAAGCTTGGCAGCCTTTGCAAGATCCTGGTACCCTCCTGACTTGGCGTCTGTCTGTTGCTTCAGCTTGGCTACCAGCTTTAGCCGCTGGATAACATGCCGCAGCATCTCTACTGTGCTGTGTAAGTTCCTGAGCTGCTGCGTTTTGAGCTGCAGCTGGCCGTAGGGCTCCATGATCAGAGCTTTTGCCCGCTGCAATGCAGAC
>JAABUP010003734.1_pt1 | contig 26422 bp, 45 predicted proteins | sample 5559201 | NCBI WGS metagenome assembly JAABUP01 (sample SAMN10711887, study PRJNA513373) | rock metagenome | isolation source: Antarctica rocks | place: Antarctica | reverse complement strand
AACGTGCCGCACGCGTACGTCTCGGGCGAGCTGGTGGAGTGCATGGCCACCTCGGACAACGTGGTCCGCGCGGGGCTCACGCCCAAGCTGCGGTGCGCCCGCGCCGGCCGGGCGCGCGCCTCGTGCTGGCAACCCATGATGTGCCCGATCGCCCGCACACGATCATGGCAAGGCTTTGAGCATGCGCGCAGGGAGCGCCAGTGACCCGCACATGGTAGAGGCAGAGCTGCGAGCGCGCGCGCAGGGACACCGAGGTGCTGTGCGCGTCGCTGACGTACGAGCAGGGGCCGCCGGCGGTGCTGCGCGGCGAGGAGGTGCAGGAGTTCACGCGGCGCTACGCGCCGCCGTTCGATGAGTTTGAGGTGCAGCGCGTCGAGCTGCCGGCCGGCGCGTCCACGCTGCTGCCCGCCAGCCCGGTGCGGCGCCGCCCATGCGCGCTGGCCTCAGGCAGCAGCACCGCATGGCTGTGCCTGGCTTGAGGTTCAAGACGATCAATACCAACGCATGCGCGCGCGCACTGCCCGCCAAACCCCACGGCCGGCGGCCACAAAGCCGTCGCCCATTGTGGAAGTGCAGCGCGGTCGAGTGCGGGATGTGCCGCCCCTGCAGCCGTTCGCAGAGGGGGGCGCACGCCTGCAGACGCGCCTGGGCTTTGGCTTGGGGGCGACGCCCTGCACGTCAGAGAGCGCGCCTCTCCAGCGCTGCGGCGTGCGCCCGCCGGACGAGCGCGGCCCCCGGCGCGCAGGGCCCGGTGCTGCTGCTGGTGGAGGCGGGCGCGGGGGACGCGCGCGCGTCGGGCGCGCCCGCCGAGCTCAACGGCGGCGCGTCCGCGCTGGAGGCCGCCCCCGCGCTGCGCAAGGGCGATGTGTTCTTCCTGCCGGCGCACACGGCGCTGCGGCTGGCGGCCGGCGCCGGCGGCGCGCTCACGCTGTGGACCGCGGCCGTGAACGCGCGCGTGTTTGACGAGCGCTTCCGGCTGCCGGCGCGCGCCGCGCCCGCAGAGGCGGCCGCCGCGCCGGCGGAGGCCGCCGGCGCGCCAGCGGTGGCCGTGGCGTAGGGTCTCAATGTGAGAATTCCAAGGGGGAGCGCGCCGGCACGCCGCAGCCTGCGGCTGCGCCCGGGCGCTGCCGCGACCAGCGTCTGGCCCCGTGCGGGACTGAGCCTCTGCGCGCGCCGTATAACGCGATCCTGCACAGCGTGGGAGCGTGTGGGGCGCCCAGCGTGCGCGCCACGCGACAGCCGCATGGTCAACGTAGGGCGCTGGCTCTAGCAGGCGTGCATCAAGGATGCAACGTACCATGCCCGGCTGCACTGGACTATAGGGTGCTCTGCTGTGCCCAGTCGCGGATACCGAGCAGGTGTGCTTGGCAACGTCATGTGGCCTGCTGCCGCACTGGGGATGCGCTTTCTGCTGTTGCTGCATGTGTTCAGTGCAAGCCGCAGCTCATGACGCTCCTGTGGGCCCTCAGATGCTTGCATATGTGTTGCTTCCGTGCCTGGTTGGTCTGCAGCGTGTAGGAGGGTACAGCAGGCGGCTCATGTTCAGTGGCGCTGCGTGATGCCTCAAGGTGTGCATGGTACGGCAGAAGTTTGTTTAGGAGTCTGCTTAGAGTGAATTTTACTATAGGCGCCCAAGGTATCCCACGCCAAGAAGGTGCCGCCCCTTGGCGGCCCGGGAGAGGGCGTGCACCTGATGTGCACATGTCCAACCCCAGCTGCAATGCATGCTCACCACCACATGAGCCACACTAGCCTTGCAGCCAATAACAGGAGCCGGTTTAGGAGTCTTCGTGAATGTTACTGCAGGCGCCTGAGGTATCCCATTGTAGCAGGCCGGAGCTCCAGCTACACATGGATTGATTGGCACCATGGTGGCTGGGGAAAGTGCCCCTGATGTCACTAATTGGGAGACAAATTGCACATTTCAAACCCTAGCTGTAATGCATGCATGCCCACATCAAGCCACACAGTCTTGCACCCCAGCAATAGCTGATCATCACCTGCTGTTCCCAGCAGCACACTGCGCATGTTGTACCGGTTGAGCCTGCGGGCGAGCCGCTGCACTCTGGCCCGCTCGCTTTGAGGACATGAACGACGATCCCGCATCCCGGGTTGTATGTGACACTCCTGCCTTCCTACTTTGCTTCGCCAGTGGCTGCTTGCAAGTCGGTTGATGCCCAGCTCCTGGCGGCTATGCTGGGGCCGCCTTTAGGCCGGTGACATAAGCGCGAGCTGCACTGCCTGCAGGCGTTCCTGAGGGGCTGGTTGGCTTTCAGAAAGATCGACCGCGACAAAGCGAGGAAGCGCCTGGTCGAGGCGAGGCAGCACGACGTGGCCGCGAGGCAGCACGTCGCGGCCGCGGACAACCAGGTCGCGGTCACAGAGATGCAGCTCGCTGAGGCCGTGGCGCTCGAGCAGGCCAGGCTTGACAACAGCAAGGTCCGCCACGGGGGCCTGCCACTAGCCGTGTCACCTGATGGCGGCGCACGCCGACTTCCAACCCAGCTGTGCGCGACCTGGCGCCTGTGCGCATGCCGCGCAGGCGCCAAACGCGGTGGGCAAGCGGATGGCCGATGCGGCTGGCGCGGCCCCGCCCGCCAAGCGCCTGAAGGCTTCGGAAGTCCCACCAGCCGTATTTACGGACCACATGCGCGTGGAGATTGCGGGTGCGCCTTGTGTCTGGCTGCCATAGTGATAGCACTCGCCTGTAGCGCAGGCTATTTATTGCTGCACTGCGTTGCTGGAGACATGCGGCTTTAATGCTGTGCTCACTGCATGTTCTGGCTTCCAAATCATGTACTGTGTATACAGCGCCAGCAGCTTGGACCGGGCCCGCATGTGCAGCCCCGGCACTGGCACAGATGAACGCGTTTTGCCAACGCAGGCGCAGGCCGCAGCCGCCCAACGACAGCAGGCCCCGGCAGCAGCGGGCCCGGCAGCAGCAGGCCGGCCAGCAGAAGTTCATGTGCTGTGTGCCTGCGCAGTGCTGCAGGCGGAGGTGCCTGACATGTTTTCCCATGTATGCGTCATTTATGCGTCCGGCACGCATGGCCCATGCAGGGCCGGGCAGCGCAGCTCCAGCGGCGCGGATGCACTCACGCGTTGCGGAATGGCGCGCCAGGCGCTGTGCAGCAGCTGCTACCGCACTTCCAAACCCGACACCCAGTTCTGACACCGAGCTCCTCCCTGCACGGGACGCACCTCCCATGGCGCTCAAACATGGCGCTATCATAGGCTTGTGCCGCCTCCTCAGCAGTGTTGAAGTTCTTCGTGGCTGTCTTACCGTTGACGCTAATCCGCATCGACCAACTCTGACGATTCTTGCGGACGCCGTGGTACTTGGGCGCAGCTGTTTGCGCCAAAGTCCCAGAGCGTGTCAGACACCTCCAGCACTGCTGCACACAGCACATGAACATGCGCCGCACCTGCTGCTGCTGCTGGAGGTGTCTGACACGCTTTGGGACTTTGGCGCAAACAGCTGCGCCCAAGTACCACGGCGTGCGCAAGAACCGCCATAGTTGGACGATGCGGATTACCATCGACGGCAAGACAACCAGCAAGAGCTTCCGCACTGCCGAGGAGGCAGCGCGTGCATATGACAGCGCAATGTTCAAACGCCATGGAGGGTGCGTCCGTGCAGGGAGGAGCTCGGTGTCAGAACTGGGTGTCGGGCTCGGTAGTGCGGCAGCTGCTGCTGCACAGCGCCTGCCGCGCCATCCCGCGACGCGTGAGTGCATCTGCACCGCTGGAGCTGCGCTGCCTGGCCCTGCAAGGGTCATGCGTGCTGGACGCTCAAATGACGGCCTGCCACAGGCGTGTGAACCCGTTGCACATCAACTACCCAGACGACTACATGTCGAACGCAGACAAGGCTGAGCGCAAAACACTCGGGCCAGGTGGCGTGGTCGGCGCGTCCGGGGGGCTGGTGATTTGCGCTAAGCCTTGTCCGCAACTGACATGTAGTCGTCCGGGAAATTGATGTTGTACTGGTTCACACGCCTATGGCAGGCACTCGTTTAAGCGTCCAGCACGCATGACCCTTGCAGGGCCAGGTGGCGCGGTCGGCGCGTCCAAGGGGCTGAGCGCGGCGCAGCTGGGACCTGTAAGCGAGTCGCCCGGCGCGTTTGCTGCGCACGGCCTCGCGCAACAGCCTGGCATGGCGCCCAGTCCCGAGGCGGGCCAGGTCGGCGACGGCGTGGGTGCGCCAAGGAAGCTCAACGCGCAGCGGCTGCAGCAGCTGCCGGCGGCGCAGCAGGCCCAGCAGTTCTACTCTCATCAGGCGCGCATGCACAGCGCCGCCCGCCTGCTGCGCGGCGCTGTACCTGCCTCGCCACCTCGGCGGGTGCGCTGTGTGATGCATGCACAACGAGGCAGGCGCAATGCGCTCGATCCCGCGCTGCGAGCTGTCGCCCAGCAACTGCTGTCAATATGAGGAAGCTTTGCAGTGTTCACCGTCCGTGCTGCGTCATCATGTGGCGGCTTCCATGATGAACACTCTGCGCGCGCGCAGGTGCAGCAGGCGCAGGCGCACCAGGGGGCGCATGGCGGCCGGGGCGCCGAGCTGGGGGGCGCGTGTGGCGCCCCACAGCCAGACCTCCCCAACAGCGCGCTCTTCATGCTGGATCTGGACCTCGCAGCGTTCCATGCGCAGACGGCGGACTTGGACCTGCTGCATAGGGTATAGGGATAGGGCAAGTTGCGCCTGTACATTCCTCGCAACCGGAAGCCCTGCCCCTCCCCGCCCCCACGGGCTCCGCACGAGCGGTCTAGCGATGTGAGTGGCTGCTGTGTGTGCACTGAACACGGCGGGGCCACGCTGTCAGTTGCGAACCTGCTGCGACGGCATGCTGCTGCCTCCACTGAGCGTGTTGGAACCCTTGGGGCTCCTGCTCCACAGCCGGCCTTGTCTTGTGGCAGGGAGGCTGACTCGCCGGCGCGCGATATGCAGGCCGCCGGCGCAGGCGCAGCTGCCGCCGCCGCGCGCGCCGCCGCAGGGCTTCCCTTGCGCAGGGCTACGCGCCGCACCCCAATCCGCGGGGGCCGTCCCCCGATGGGCATGCGGGTGGGCATGCGGGCGAGCCGCTGCCGCCGCCGCCGCCGCCGCCGCCTCCGCTGCAGCACATGCTGCACGGCTTTGGCGGCGCGCAGGGCTTGCTGGGCGGCCAGCAGGCGCGCGGGCGCCCCGAAGAGCACTGGAGCATGTGCCAGGCGCCACGAGCCGCGGCTGTGGGACTCCCAACTGACTTTGTGCACCTGCAGCAGGACACGCAGCAGCAGCTGCAGGCGGCACAACAGGAGCCGCAGGACGCGCAGCAGCTGCTGTTGCAGCGCAGCGTGGCGCTGCAGGCGGCGCAGCTCCGCCAGGAGCAGCAGGCGGCGCAGGCGCAGGCGCATGCAGATGTCAAAGCACGCATGGAGTCGCTGAAAAGGAGCGTGAGCTGCAGGCGACGCAGGATCGCCGAGCTAAAGCAGGAGAACTTGGCGCGCTGTGCCTGCTGAGCGAAGCGGCTTGTGCTCGCAGGCCAGCCTGTGCATGGCACCCTTTGGCTCCGCCTGGCACCTTGTGCTAAGTCATAATCCTTCCGCGTTGTTGCGGGGCACACATGCGTTTGTGGGCATCGCGTGGGGCCTGGACAAACTGGCATTATCAAGATGCTCGCCTGTGAGTGGTCAGATTCCCTCCCAGGCAGGCTGCATGTCGAGTTCTCGGCACTCTAGCTTGTAGAACAGGAGCTTTTTTAACACACCGGCGGGTCAGGCAAGGTGTGAGGCAAAAGGTAAAACTAGTGAATCTAACATCCTATCACAACATTAGCACCATGCCACTGTGGGACACACACAGCAGATGCACTGCCCACCCTACCTATGTCTCACCCTAAACAACCCTGGGCCGGTGCCTTCCTGCCGGCGCACACGGCGCTGCAGCTGGCGGCCGCGCCCGGCGGCGCGCTCACGCTGTGGACCGCGGCCGTGAACGCGCGCGTGTTCGACGAGCGCTTCCGGCTGCCCGCACGCGCCGCGCCCGCGGAGGCGGCCGCCGCGCCGGCGGTGGCCGTGGCGCAGGGCCTCAAAAAGTCGCCCTCAGGCAGGGCTCGCCGCCGCGCCGCAGCCTGCGCTGCGCCCGGGCGCTGCCGTGCCGCAGGGTGCGCTGCCGCGCCCGGCGAGCCCCAAGCCCCATGCGGGCTTTGGGTGCGCGCGGCCTCCGCGCGACCCATATAACACAATCTGCCCAGCTTGGAGGCATGTGGGCTGCCCGGCGTGCTCGCCACCCGGCAGCCGCATCGGCAGCGCGGGGTCCTGGGTCAAGCAGGTGTACCTCAATGAGACCTGGCTCCCACAATGGGATGTGGCCGTCATGCGGGCTGCGGCATCGTGTGTGAAGCAGCGCTGGCGGCAACGCGCTGCCAGCTTGTCTGATGCGTGTGGCATGTGCATGCAGGCAGGCACCCGGGCTGGAGCAACGCCAGGGTGATGACCGCGGCGACTCTCGACGCGGCAGGAAAGTGGTCGGCACTGGCAGCGGAGGAGCGGCTGCCGTTCCTGGTATGCTGGCCCCACCTACTGCCCGGCATGCCCTGCCTCTGGTCGCTAGAAGCCGTCACTCGCCATGTCAGGAGTGTGCGAGCTCGCAGCTTGCAGGCAGAGTGCTGTGCTGCAGCCGGACCTGCATGGCGTGGGCACCGATGGGTGTGCATGGCAAGCAGAACGCGCCTGCTGCCGCCGGCGCCGCCGCTGCCGCTGCGGGGCCGAGCGCGGAGCTATAGAAGGGTGATTGCGAAGGCCGGCGATGGCTGCATGGCAAAGTTCCACACATTGTAAGATAGGTGAGTCCGATAACACTCGCTGCCTGGCTGTCTGCTGCGCAAAAATGGCGGCTGCCCGCGCATACATTCCGCCAGCTGCTGATGCCCTCAGCCAAGCATGCCCCGCTGGGCTCGGCCTTGCAGCGCATGGGCCGGGCCGGAAGCAAGTTTGCAGTGCCATGCGTGAGTGCCTGTGCTGCATATGCCATGTGTGCGGGCTGTGGCAGTCGACGCCATACTACATCTTGCTTACCACACCGTAAGTGTGCACCGGCTGCACCTGCAATGGTAGGTGCGCAGTGTCAGAAGGTCTGGGCAACCCCATGTTTGTACGCTGCTGGTTCAGGGTGCGGCCTGCTGGCCAACTCATTTTGGTGCATGATACGGGCCCCCTCCCACTCAGGCCTGCGGTGAGGCATGGCCAGCAAGGGTCTAGGGCTCGGCAAGCGGCTGGCCCTAGAACTTGGGATACAGCATGTAGCGGGGCTGAACTAGGACACAGCAGAGAACACATGCATCCATGAGCATGGCATGTAGCTGGACTGTGTTTACGAGCGCTTTGAAAGTGTGAGTAGTCCTCTCGTCTGCCAGGCAGGCAGCATGTCAGTTGTCAGTTATCTCGTCACCTTTGCCAGACCAGGAATTTGTCAAGTATGCACACTCCCTTGCGTAGAGCGCTCACACACATGAGCGGGCCAGGCGTGACTCTGAGTCATGCCGCATGAGAAAGGTCCACATGTAAGGCAAAAGTTAAGATCAAGTGAATCCAACACCTCAAAATTGACGAGCACCAGAGTCATCATCGCTCATCATTTGATTGCCCAGTGTCCTTCGTAGACTGTAGCAGCAGACTATGTGCGAGGGCAGGTGCTCAGGCAGCGCTCAGAGCAGCATACGCCTGAACAGCCGCTCTGCTCAAGAACACTCTGAACAGACCAAAAAGCACTTCCACACTACAGCATATAGCTAGTGATGTGTCTTGCACCGCGCGAGGCGCTTGAGCGACCTGCCAATGGCGCTCTACCAACCTCTGCCGTCGTACTTCCACAGCAACATAAACTCCAGACCACAGAACGACTGGGAGGAGCCTCAGCTTTGGCAGGATGCCGGACACTGTAACGCAGGCTGCTCACGCACCATGTGCAAAAGGGGGTTATCGTAGTGCGTCCACATAGAATGATTGATATATGACCGTGTATCAGCCACTTTGGCTGCTTATAGCATAGGCTTGCGGTGGGCGTGGACAGCAAGTTTCTGGGAGCCAACAAGCGGACAAGGGCCTGGTTCTAGGATTCCGCATTGTAGCGGGGCACACACGCATTTGTGGGCATCGCGTGGGGCCTGGACAAACTGGCACTATCAAGATGCTCGCCTGTGAGTGGTTCAGGTTCCACTCCTCAGGCTGCAGGTGCTCTCAGGCTGCATGTGCTCCCAGGGTGCATGTGCTCCCAGGGTGCATGTGCTCCCAGGGTGCATGTGCTCCCAGGGTGCATGTGCTCCCAGGCTGCATGTTGGTTCTCTGCCGCTTCAGGCTGTAGAACGAGTGCTTCAGCCAGACTGGCGGGTCAGGCAAGGTGTTGACAGGCTGTTGAATTCACTAGTTTCAGAACTTGCCTCACGTTTAGCAAAAAAGTCTGTTCACCTTGAAAACTCTGGGCCGAGCCGTGAATTGAACACGGGACCTCATCAACCTCAGGTTATCGAGCCCTTCATGGTCGGGTTATTGGCCCGACCAGGGTAGGGTCAATACCCCCTAATGATGAATCATACCACTAGACCACACGGCCACCAGCACATGTGAACATGGATTTTCTTTAGAATTAGAATTGAAACCGCTAGCGGCTCAGAAATCACAGCCCCGGAACTTTATACCACAAATTTGCACAATTTTGGACCTGTGGACTGAGAATTGCCCCATGCGAACGCGCCCTTACTTCAGTGGCAGGCGGTGCACGAGCTGCACAGGATCCTGGGCCTAATGGCCCCGTTGGGCAGCCCCATGGTGCTCACCACCAGCCTGCTCGCCAGCGTGGCGTGCTTCTTTGCGGAGCCCGCCAAGGCGCGTCTGAGCATGCGCATCCTACTCTAAACCTGGCCCCAAGTAGCCCCCCAGCTGGGCATGCATGAGGACCTGTGCCAATGCCTGGATGCTCAGTTACGGGCGTGCGAGCTTTTCCGTGGTCGTAGCGCACACCGCACAGGAGCCGCGCCCGGCCTCACGCCTTCAGCAGTGGCGCTCGCGCTTTTGACTCCTCGTGGTTGCGCCGGCGTAGCAGCGCATCACCAGCTCCCCGCTCACTGCCTGCAGATGTGGCAGGCGCCGCGCCTCTGCCCTGACTCTGTGGGTGCGGTCCAGGCGCGCTCGCCGGGCAAGTTCGCCACGGCGTGGGCCAGGATACCGCTGCGCCGCTGCGCAGCGCCGCCTCCGGCTTCCTCAACGCCCTGGGGCAGGCGTGCGCGCGCTCAGCACACCGCAGGGCCACCCCCGCTGGCCCGCTCTCAAGCACGCAGCCGATAAACGAAATACGCAGTGATCCACATGCATCTGCTCTGTCATGCATGCAACGCGCCTGGGCAAAACTTGCGCAACGGGTCTAGCATGCATACTAACGCCACAAGTGGTCTGAAGGAGGTGCATGAGCACACAGCATGTGACCCAGCAGACCCAGCACATCCAGCAGACCCAGCCGAGCATGTCTCTCGGCGCGTCACCCGGCCGGTGCGGAGCTGCTTGGCACCGTGATCAAGGGCCTGGCGGCGGCCACGCTCGACCCGGAGTACTTGGTCCCCTTCCGCGCGCGCCGCAGGGGCTGGCGGGCTCTTGTGGTGCTTGCTGCACAGCCTCTTTTGTATTACTGTGTACCTGACCATCATTTGGAGGTTGTTGCAAGACCTACGGAACAGAGGCCTGACTGCCCGATGGATCGGCGCAGGGCCTTCTCGTGCCGACAGACGCAACCGGGGCACTGCACCTGCATGTCCCGCGCGCAACGGCCGCGGCCGCGCCGCTCCCTGTGGCGCTGCGCGCGTCCGCGCGGCACCTGCAGCCTGGCTCCGGGCTGGTGCCGCTCGCGCATGGCGCGCTGGCCGCCCTGCGTGCGGCGGCCGAGGCCAGCGGCCGGGTGCGCGCGCGCTGCGCTCGCACGCAGCATGTGGCAGGGGCTGCCAAGGGAGTGACGCGTTTTTGCTTGACCTCCATTGGTGTGCTTACAGGTGTGCGTTGCATCCTGATTTGGACAACACAGGGCGCGCGCCGCTTAGGGGCATTGCTGCCTTGTGCCGGATGCGGGTCGGGTAGCTTAAATGTAGCTGGGCCTTGGTTGGCCAGCCAGGCTGCTCAGCCGGGCAGCCCCGGGAGGGAAGTAGTTTTTACAGGGTAAGCATATACACCTGCACGGGAAGTCACATCCATTTACCACTACCAAGAGTGCAGCTCTGCTCGCTCACCTGGCAGTGTGATGAGCCGCTGCTACCCAGCACGAGAAAGCATGCGTGTTTTTTTGTCGACGTTGTTCATGGCGGCGCGCAGGCGCACATGGAAGCGCGCGCGGGCGCCCCAGGTAGCTGCGCGCGAAGCTGCGGCAGGGCGCGGCATCCGTCGCGCTCATGAACAACCGTTACGGGCATAAGCGCGAGGTCGCCGCGGCGCGGCTGCAGGTGATCCAGCTCCCGCCGACTCAGGTCCACAATTTTCCAGCTTGATTTTAAAAAGGCTCCTGCATCGGCAAGCATTGCAGCGCTGCCTACTCGTGCCCGGCGCAGTACACTTGCCGCAGGAATCCACACCCATGCAAGCCGGTTGCGCGGGTAGGAGGGCTGTGCGCAAAGAGATGCTCTGCAAAGTGTCAGCGCACAGTCAAAGCAGAGGCTGGCATGCCGAGCGCGGCGCCAGTGCGGCAGGGCATCGAGGTGCGCCTCGAGCATGACGCGTGCGAGGAGGGCGCGGGAGGCGAGGCGCTGGCGCGCGTGGCTGCGTCCCTGGAGGCCACCTTCCTCAACAGCGCCGCGAACTTCGTCGGGTGCGCTCCACATGATCTGTGCATGCACAGAGATGTCTGCGAGCCGCCCGACGCCGTGAGTGGCCCGACAGGAGCGCTCTGGAGCGCGCGCTGATCAAGGCTGCTGATGCACGCAACCAATGGTTGCCGATGTTACGAGTACTGGTGGCAAGCTGGTGCCGCGCCGCACGATGCATGCTCCCCCTCTAGGCCAAGTATGGCTTTGCCATGCGCATGCAGAGCCGCAGCTCAGGGCGCGACAAGCGGGCGCCTATGCCGTCTGCACCCTTAAGGGCAAGCTTGCGTCCCTACAACCGGGGGGGGGGGTGGGGGGTTGCCGCGCGCCTGCAGAGCCGATACTAGAGGCGTGGCGGCCGCCGGTGCTGGAGGCGCGCAGCGGCGCCGCGGGGCGCGCGCTGGCGCTGACGTCGCGGCAGCGCCAGGCCCTGACACCGGCCCCGGCCGCCTTCCGCTCCGTGGGCGACGTCAAGTGCTTCGCCGAGGCGCTCGCGCGCACGCCCCGCGCAGGGCGCCGGCTCCAGCCCGGCCGGCCCAGCGTCGCCGCGCGCAGCGTCGCGCGCGGCGTCGCGCGCTGGCTAGCGGCCACGCTTGGGCGCATGGCCAGGCTGTACAGGTGCTTTGGTGCGCTTACTGAAACTGCAAAGCTTGTCATTAGAAAGTAAATGAGCACAGGGTCGTCCTAGCCACTGCACGGCGCAGCCTCTTGTGCTTTACTGGCAGCTATATTATATATGACACAAACCTAGCAGTGCCTGGAATTATACTTTGAGGCAGAGCACAAGATATTGAACAGCTAAACATGTCTGGTTGCGGTGCTGTCCGTGCTACCGTCCCCGCTCAATTAAGCCAACTCAAACAAGTGGCTTTCATGCTCCGGCGCCCCAACGCTTTTCATCACATGCGCAGGCTGGTGAATTGGGCGGGCGTGCGGCTGTGCTACTGGGCGTAGGGCTTCGAGAGCCGCAGCGCGGTGCACGTCTTGGGCGCGTGGGAAGACCGCGAGCTGCTCGCCGAGCCCGTCAAGCGCGCGACGGTTCTGGCTGACACGCAGCAGCAGGCGCGGCGCCTGCATGCGCGTACCGAGGCAGCGCCTGGCATGCCGCAGCCTGCTGTCCTGCTCTGATTTGAGCAGCTGCCCGAGGGTGTGCTCATGCCCTTCGCGCCTAAAGGGCTGCACCTCGGGCGCCATGCTGCGGGTCGATTGGTGATTGGGGCGCCGCCTGAACGCCCGAGAGTAAGTAGCCTGGCTGACTTCCTGAAGCGGCGCAGCCTGAGCTTTGGCATATATAACATGCTGCTATGCTTGCGCGTGTGTCCAGACCCATTGTGCTTGCTCATGTGAACGACCTGCTACTAGCGCCAGGTGCGCAGCCTGGCGCGCTGGCCGCCAAGCCCAGTGCGCCGCCCAGCGAGCTGCCGCGCAGCCGCCGCGCCAGCCGCATGTAGCGCAGCAGGCGCGCCGCCTGTGGGCGCCTTTCTGCCTGTGCAAAGGAGGCAGCGGGGACGCATACGCTCCCTGCTGCACCATATCATGGGCAGCCAGTGGATGCTCATGCCAGACTGACTCGCAGTTGACCATGCGGCGCACGCACGCGCGGCAGACGACAGGTGCGGCTGGAGCGTGCAACCTGCTCGTGCGCGCGGAGGTTGTGGGCAAGCAGCTTGGAGGATACGCTGTGGCGGCGGACGCGCATGTTATCAGGAGGTTGGCCATCGCGGCGTCGCCGGGGCCTGGCGCGCCGCGGCGGCAGCACGTGCACGCTCAGGCCATCGAGCGCGGCCGGCGTGGCCCACATCCATGGAACGCGCTGCCGAGCGCCTGAGCAGCGCACGCTGCTAGCAGCATGGGCATGCAAATGGTGGCCTAGGCAGCGTTGCGTGACTTCTAGGAAGGCCACGGCCGGCCACCCTGTCCGCGCAGGGCACTCGGCCCTTGTTCGGCATAGGTGCTTGTCTACACTGGCCGGCAAACGCCAAGCAGTGAGCGAGCAGGCAGGGATGTCGCTTTACTATGGTGCTGCTCTACTAAGAAAGTAAGTTGTATCGAGCATGCCCTTGCCTGCGCCCACATAGCTCTGCTGCATGCCCATAAAGACGTTTGGCAACCGAAGCTGTCCAACAGTCACAGGCGCGCGCCGGCGGGCGGCCGTGAGGGCCGCGATGTTTGTCGCCCACGCAGGTAAACGTGCCACCAATACGATAGCGGCGATAGCGACCAGGTCCAGGGCTGGCGCATCGGCACAGTTGAAGAGAAAGGAAAGGCTCTGAAGTTCTTTCCCCTTGATGGGAACACATTTGGCGCAAGATGGCGGGCGCGGGCGGCCGCAGCAGAGGCCTTCCTGAGGTGGCCGCGCTGCGGAACAGCCTGTGCGTGGTCGCGCGGGCGGCCGCGGCGGAGCTGGCGGGCGAGGGCGCGGCCGCGCTGTCGCTGCCGCGCCGCTGCGAGCTGTCCAACCTGGCCGCCGCCTGGGGCGAGGAGGGCGCCGACGGCGGTGCGCATCTTCAATTCTGGCCAGCCGGCCGGCGGGCGGCCGCAGGGCCTGACCGGCGGCGGCGCGCGCCAGGGCGCCCGCGCGGCGAGGTGGCACGCGCGGCGGCGGCGGCGCGCGTGCGCGCCAAGGACGCTGAGGCTGCGCGCGCTTCGGAGGCCGAGCTCGCAGAGGCGGCCGAGTACGTGGCGGCCGCCGCGCTGGCCGCCGCGGCCGCGCTGCTGCTGGCGCGCCCCGCGCCGCGACCAGCGGCAGCGCCGCGCATAGAGTGGGGCCCAACAGAGCGCGCGGCGCGCGCAGGGCCCGTCGCTGGACCCGGACGCAAAGCGGGCGTCGGGCCGCGCGTACGCCTGGATTGATGGCCTGCTGCAGGCGGAGGCGCGGGCGGGCGGTTGGCGCGGCACACGCGGCGCCAGCCGCGCCGCGGTCGCGCGCCGCGCGCTACGCAACCTGCCGTCGACCAACGCGGACGCGCTGGCGGTGTGCCTGGGCCAGTGCTACGTGGCCGGCGCGCCCGTCACGCGCGCCTCCATAAGGCGCGCCGCCCGCCGGCGCCGCCGCACGCCTGCCGGCCGCGGCACCGTACAAAGACGCGCCGCGCGCGCGGCGGCAGGTGCTGGCGGAGGGTGTATGCGGCGCAGCCCACGCTGGCAGTGCCGGCGCACGTGCTGGTCAGCCTGGTGCTCTACAAGGTCGTGGATGATAAGAACGCGCAGGAGGTGCGCGAGGACGCGCGCTCAAGCTGCTGGGCGTGCTGGGCGCGCGCCTGTGGGTGGGCGCGCCCGCTCCCGCGCCGCGCAATGGCGCCCCCCGCGGCCGCCGCGCCGGCCGAAGCCAAGACCGTGGCGCCCGCGCTCGTGGTCGGCGGCATCCAGGACACCTACTGTCAGCTCCAGCTCCAACTGTCCGACCGGCTCGCCAGGCGCGGCGGTGGCCCCCCTTTTGATCTGGCAATATTGACGGCGGCGGCGCCGCGCGGCCTGATGCGGGGGCGGCCGCGGCAGGGAGCACCCGGACTTGAGCGCGGCGCCGTGCGTGGAGGTGATGCTGCGCCAGCTGGACAGCGCCAGCGGCCAGGCACCGCGGCGCCAGGTCCTCACCTGCCTGGCGCCCTGGATGCGCAACCCTACCTTCGCGCCGCGCTGGGAGGGTGCGCCCCGTCTAAAGCGGCCCAGCGCCGCCGCGCGCCACGCCGGCGCTGCAAGCAATGCGCGCGCGCAGGCAGCTGGAGCGAGCAGCTGCTGCGCTACCTGTGGTACGTCACGTGGCAGCACGGCGAGGCGCTGCCGGCCGAGGTGGAGGCGCTGCGGACGACCGCGGCGGCCAACACGCGCAATATTGTGCCCGTGCTGGACTACCTCATCACCAAGTGCACGCAAGGCGAGGAGGCCGGCTCCGAGGCGCGCGTGCGGCCCCGCCCCGCAGCCCCGCACCCGCCGCGGGTTGCTTGGAGGCAGACGAACGAGGGCAGGTGATGCGCCTCGGACGGCGCATATGGCACAGTTGACCTAAATCCTATATATGTGTTGGGACCGGGTAAACCATTCCATGCATGGTTGAGATGGCATCACACCGGGTTGATGCGCCAACGCATGGCGACCATGCAAGCCAGGCTGCACATGGCAGCCGCGGGCAGCAGGAGCAGTCACGCAAACTTGGTCATAGTCACCCCTTTATAAATATTATGAAAGGGCGAGCGCGCGGCGGGTGCAGGAGCTGCTGACGCAGTACCTGGAGGTCGGTAGGCGCATCGCGCTCTACCTGGCGCGCACGTCGGCGCTGCAGACGGCCGACTACCTGGCGCACGACATTGTGCGGCTGATTCATGCGCCCGGCGAGCCGCCGCCGCTGGCGTGAGAGCCGTACGCGTTCGGCCATGAGCGGCCGCCGGCGCCGCGCCGCGACAGCCCCGCGCCCGCCGGTGGTGGCTCTGGCTGGCCGCATCACGCGCGCTCCGCGTCCAACCCCGCCACTGCCACCGCGCGCCTGCTCCTATAATTTACGCAGTCCTGCAGCGCCCGCGGCGCAAGCTCTGCAGGCACTGACAGGCGGCGCCGCATGGGCGCAGGCCACTTCTGGCGCATGGGCGAAATGCTCAAGTCCGCGGCGAGCGCGCGTTCCGATCTGAGCGCCAGCAGCTCGTCCTTGTCGCTGACCATTGAGCCGGCGGCGCGGCCGGCCTCGCCCGCGCGCTCGCCGCCCTCGCGCGGCCATTCCGCCGGCCCCTCGCGCGGCCGGTGCGCGCCCTGCGCGCTGCGCACGCCGCCCCAGCCCCAGGCTGCACCCGCGGCCCGCCAGGCGCACCGCGCGCGCAGGGGCGCGCTGGGGCGGCCAGAGGTAGCGCTGTGCCTGCTGGCTGAGGTGGCGTACGAGCACGACGAGCGCTTCCGCATGCACCTGCCGATGTCGCTGCACACGATGCTGGTCGCGCTGGACGCGCGAGAGCCGCTCGTGGCCACGCGCACGCGCGCGCCGCCCGCACACCTGCTGCACGCGCTGCCCGGGCGGCGCGCGCCGCTCGGCGGCGCCGGCGGCGGCGGGCAGGTCGCGCACACGCTGCGCCACCTGGCCGTCGGGCGCGGCCGGCGACTGTGGGCGGCCGAGGACGCGAGCCCGGCGTCCTCGCACCCGTCGTCCGCCGCCGCGCTGTTCGAGCCCGACCTTTGCGAGCGCTGGGCGGCCCGAGGCGCTGCGCTGGGCGCTGGAGGCGGCCGGCCGCGCGCGGTCGCGCGCACGCTGCAGGCGCTGGGCGCGCTGCGGCCGGCCGGCGGCGCTGATGGGTCTTTCCTGGGCGGGCGCGGCAAGCCAGGCAGCAGGATGACGGCGCGCGACAAGCTGTTCAAGATGGCCAAGGGCTTCCGCGGCCGCAGCAAAAACTGCTACCGCATCGCAAAGCAGAGCGTGGAGAAGGCGCTGCAGTACGCGTACCGGGACCGCAAGCAGAAGAAGCGCGACATGCGCTCGCTGTGGATCCAGCGCGTGAACGCCGGCTCCAAGGAGCACGGGGTGCGGCACACTGCGCGGCAGCCCCCGCTTATGCACCTGCTTCTTGAGTGTGGAGACGCCGGACACAGACTGTGGCGCAGGTGCCATACTCCAAGCTCATTCATGGGCTGCACAGCCAGAACATCCACATCAACCGGAAGATGCTGAGCGAGCTGGCCATGTACGAGCCGTACAGCTTCAAGGCGCTGGTGGACCAGGTGAGGTGGATGCGGGGAGCGCCGCCGCAGCGGGACGCGGCGCAGCAGGCGGCATAGGCCGCTGAGCCTGACCTGTGCGGCCAGGCGGGGCCAGGCGGGGCGGGTCCTTGCCCAGTGCGAGCGCAGCAGCTACCTGTACATAGCACAGGCACCAAGTTGGGGCCCAGGTGCTGACCCGAGGCTAGCCCCTGCGGGGGCGGTCGAGGGTGTACCTGCCACTTTTGCTGTTTCCCTGCCCGTCTGTGTGTTTGAAGGTGCGTGTGAGGGGACGTGACTGGATGTTTGTCCAGCACTCAGGTCTGTGGTCTATCCTATGCAGCTATGTGCTATGTGTGGTGCCTGGGCCCGTGCACGCTGGTAAGAAAGTAAGCCAATGCATGCTTGAAAATGAGCTGAAGACTCTATGCTTACACTACGTGCATCCAGCCAGGTCACGCTGCTTGGTCACGCTGCTTGTACATGGCTATTCTGCAGCTACATGCGCTGATGCCCTCAACGAAACCACACAACTACGCTTGTGCTCTGCAAAGACAATGAAAATGCCCTGCTGAGATGATGAACATGCCTACCTACAACTTGCTGCGCGCGCCACACGCGTTGCGTGCACGCAAAAGAATTGGTTAAGCTGCGCGAGAGGCGCCCAACGGGCACGCCTGCAACCTACAGCATACACAGCACCAGCCGGCAACCAGCAATACAAAGAGCGCCGACAGACACGCTGTCCTTGGCAGCGCCTGGTGGACAACAGCGGCTGCTGCGGCTTGGCGCAAAAGACAACGATACTGTACATGCGCATCGCTTCTAAAGAAGATGCCGCCATCTGGCAGGGCGCTCAGAGGTTGAACGTGTGCTGCACAAACTCCAGGTAGGGCGCGGAGCGCGACGCAGCGTTGTGCACCACGCAGGCCTCCTTGACGGCGTAGACCATCGACTCGGGCCCTGCAAGCGGGCCGCCAGGGCTTGCTGCGGGCCCAGGCCGCAGGCAGGGTCTGCCAGCATGGTCACGCACGCGCGTGCAAGGCGTGCAAAGGCTGCAGCCTCCCGGCAAAGTGCATGCGCCATCGCACAAGCAGAGATGCAGAGCCTCTTGAGCAGCAGGCGGGGCTGCTTGAGGCTCTCTGCCAAGAGGTGCATCAGGCACACACAGGGCAAAGATGCGTGAAAGAGGCAAAGCACAGGGCGGGCTCGGGATGCGCGCCGGCGGCCATCACGCCAACCTCTGCGCCGTCGCCCGCCAGCTCGCAGACCTCCGCCAGGATGCCCGGGATGTCGGGGCGCCCCGCGGTGACGGGCCCGGCGGGCGCGCGCGCGCCGCTCTCCTCGTCGGCGGGCGCGGCCGCGCGCCAGGGCGCCGCCTGCGGCAGCGGGGATGGCGGCGACAGCGGCGGCGAGGCGGTGCCGCTGCTGGGCGAGCCGGACGCGTCGGCGGCGGCGGCCGCAGCCTCGCGGCGCTCGCGCCGCGCCCTGCCACGCGGGGACAACTGATCAGCGACACCCAACCCGCGCTGTTTGCTGCAAAAGCTGCGCTGTTTCCTGCAGGCAGAGAGACGGTGGCAGTAGAGCGTCAACGCCTTACTGCTGCCCAGGCAGACATATGCAATAGCGGACGATGCGGCTGTTCACCACTGTTTGCCGCCCTTGCAGTGCTGGCCAAGGCGGCTGGGTGTAGGTCGCAGCATAACCCGCCACCCTAGAGGAGACCCAAACTAGCAGTGGTTTGATGCCGAGTGCGCATAACCCAGTGCAGCCACCCGCCCGCAGCAAGGCATGCCGCACGCAGGGAAAGAAGCGGTGGACGAGGGGCGCGCCAGAGGATGTGGCAGGGCAGGGTGGCGAGCAGCGGCAGCAGCATGGCGCCGCCGCAGGACCCCGCCAGAAGCAGCATGCCCACCTATTCGCGCGGCACGACCCGTCTCTGACCTGCTTCATAACATCAGCATCACGCCAGCATTTGCATGTTTTACTACGCACTCTCAGTAGCACACCCGCGCCAGTATCTGCATGTACTGCAGCTGGCCCAGCCTCACTTATCCTGTGTGTTAAACAGTTCTCCTCGCAAAGAAAACGCGTCACGGCACAGCCCCCGAAGGCCAAGCGGCATGCAAGAGGCGCAAAGCAGCCATTCCAAGGCGCAGCATTCTGCCAGAAAGGGGCTACAGATTCGCAGAAGTACTTGAGCGCGCAGCCGTCACGACTCCGCATGTCTGCTTGAGCAGCGCCGGAGGCTGAGGCGCACCAGCCAGTCGGGCGCGCCCTTCTCGTCGGCCCAGAGCTCGGGGCCGTAGCGCTTGAGCGCCCAGGCGCCCGCGCCGCCGGCCACCGCGCCCGCCAGGCACAGCAGGTTGGACAGCGCCAGGTGCGCCGAGCCAAATGTGTACGGCACCAGCAGGCGCCTGCGCGCGTGGCCGGCGCTGTCATGTGCGCTGACGCCGTCATGCATCTTGCTCGCCGCACAATCGTGCGGCGCCGCCCATGCCGCCGCATCCAACGGCGCACATGGGCGGCGCCGCATCCAACGGCGCAGGAGCTTGCGCAAAGAGCGGCGGTGGTTGTGCCAAATCCACCCCGCTCATGAGCAGCCCTGCCTGCTCATGAGCAGCCCTATTTAGTCACCAGACCAGGTGGCCGGGCCTGCGGGGCAGCAGGGCGGCCTGCTCATGCGTCTTTGCGACGGAAGCAGCGAGGCAAATTCACGGTTGGCCCTGCATGCGCAGGCCGCACCTCCGTGGCGGCGCACGCGCACGCGGCTTGGACCCGGACTTCAGGCGGCGCAGGAGGGTGAGGTCGGAGGCGCTGTCGTGCGGCGGCGCGTGCCGGCCGGTCTTGTGCAGGCGCACATCCAGCCAGCCGCCCTCCCTGGACCGGACCGGACGTGACAGCTCAGCGGTACGGCGGGGAAGCAATCAAAACAGGCGAGGTTCGGCGCAGTCATGCGCGGAGCCGCCGAGCTACGCCTTGGCGCCGCCATGACGTGAGAAGGCACATGTAGGCGCGCACAAAGCTTGTCACCCTCCCTGTCATGCGTCGCAACATAATGGCATCTTGTGTTGGCGCACCGCGCGTCGTCGAGCAGGCTGCAGTCCAGCAGCGCCAGCTCGGCATGCGACGACGCGGCAAAGATGAGGTGCACGTGTTCCGGCGGCGGCGGGTCCTTAGCGAATTGCCCAGTGCCGGCCTCCAGCGCCTTGCGGCGCGCGTGCAGGTCGTGCATGATGCCCAGCACCGGTGTAACCTGCCGCGGAAAGAACGCAGCCTCAAGCCCTGTCGCCTCGCGTCGTGGCTGGAGCAGATTCCGGGGAAGTGCGCTGACGGGCTGAGATGTGAGGAGACACATCGCTGGCATCCAACACCATGCGGCGCATCCGCGGGTAACTCAGCATGCCCAGCATCAGCAGGCCCTGCCGCCTGAGAGCCAAACCGCGGTGGCCAGAGAAGGGTGAGGACTGCGCGCAGCACCTCACTGCGAGCCCCTGACATGAGCTCGAATGCACGCTGTTTGCCCAGGCAACACCCAAGCAACTGGCCTGCGCGCAGGCCGCACCCCGATGCCGCCGGCGAAGATGACCAGGCGGCTGTAGTGCAGCCACTCGGGCGGCAGGTCGCCGCCGTAGGGCCCGTCCACGCGCACGACCGCTTCCCCCGTCGCCTCCAGCTGCTTGATCAGGTCCTGCACGCGGCGGGCGGGTCACGGCGGTGCGCGCAGGCGCCGGCCGACCCTGACTCGTCTGGGGCTCGGCGCATGGAACACACACGGCACCTGTGCACACCCGCACTTCCCCTACATGCAACGCCAAATGTATGCGGGAGAGTTCCCAAGATAAGTTCCTTATCAAGCTGCACACACCTATGCACGAGCCTGAGCTGGATGCGCCAGCGGCAGCCGGCAGAATGGCAGGCGCATGAAGGTGACAGCAGTAACACAAGCAGCCCTGCCTGGACCGCTGCACTGCCTGTCGCAGGCCACGCTGGTTGCCAGGCAGTCATGAGGCAGTCAAGATGACGCCATAGGTGCGGGCACCTGCGTCCACGACCCGTAGCCCTTGACGTGCGCCAGCAGCGTGTGCCCCTCGGGGCCGGCGCGCGTTGTGAACGGGTGCCACTGGATCGGCGACAGGCCGACCACGCCAATGAACAAGTCCTGCCGCCAGAGACGCACCATGGTTTGACCATGCGGGAGCCACGCAGCGTGCCGATCAATACGGCTTTGCATGGCTGGTCGAAGTGTTCTAAACACACCAAGCGGGGCTGAACCTATGACCATCTCGTGCGCAGTGCTGCCATGAAGTGGAAAAGATATATCCACGGATTGCGGATCCGATACGCTGCCGCATGGCCCCAGGTGGCACCATGTTTCCAGCACAGGGCGCGCCTGGATGGCGTGGATGGGCGTGAAGGGCCCCGCGTGGAAGAGCACGGTGACGAGCGAGCCGTCGGCGGACGCGTCGGCGCGCGTGATGTGCACCGGCTGCGCCTGCTGCAGCACGCGGAACGCGCAGTCCACCATGTACAGCAGCACGCCTGCGCGGCCGCGCACCAGGGCCATTCAGGGTCACTCACCACGATGCGCCACGCCGTCACGGCATGCAAGCTCCCTCCTGCAACCGCTTTGAGGCTCTGCTCTGCTCAACGGGCACCGCCGCGCGTCCGCGCATGTCAGGCCGGCGCGCGCAGAGCTCGCCATCCCCGCACGTGCTGCGGCTTGGGCGCGCGGCCGGCCCGGGCGCGGCTGCACGGCGCGCGTGCGCGGGCAGGCAGGCGATCGCATGCGCCCGGAGGCCGCGTGGGGCTGCGCTAGGGTAGGGGTATGGGCCTGCACTAGCATAGGGTGAGGGGTCTGCCCTGGCGCGGGGGCTGCGCGCCTGGCAGCGTGTACGCCCACAGGCTGACGTGGTGCGCAAACCCAAACACCATGAAGCCCAGGAAGCCCAGGATGTGCGTGCGGTAGAACAGCTGCGCGCGCGCGCGCGGCCGCCGTCAGCGCCAGCGGCGGACGGCTGTGCGGGCATGATGCCGCAGTGGGGACACGCGCTGCCGCACGGCAGGGCTGCTCACGCCTGGCGCCGCACGCGCACTTCTGCAAGCTCATGACAGGCAGCAGCTGCGCGCGCTCTCTAATTTAAGCGCAGCGGCGACTTGTAACAAAGAAGCGCGTCGCCGTTGCTGCATCTGGCAGTGCTGAGCATGGCGCAAAGCAGTGCTCACGCCCTGGGCCCGTGGGGGCTTGCAGACAAGAGCAGGGCCACTGCAGGCGCTGCTCCCAATGTGCCGGTCCAGTCCTGACAGGACACACCATCATGGCAGGCAGGGTGCATGCGCCGCTCCAGCGGGCGGCCCCACCTCGAAGTAGTTGCGGCGGACCCAGGCCAACGAAGTCACCCACAGCGCGCAGCCCGCGAGCCACGACAGCGTGCCGGCCAGCATGTTGGTGCCGTGCTTGTCCCAGACCAGCCCGCGCAGCCAGTCCGCCTCCGAGATCCTGCGCCCGCTCGCGCCGCGGCATGCGTCAGCGCGCGAGCGTCCTCAGCGTCACAGCCCCACACAGCCAGGTAGCCTGAGAGGTCCTGCCCCCAAAAAACCTCCCCCTGGTCACGCCTTGTCGCAACGACAACATGCATGCGGTTCCTGCCCTGGAAAGCCTGCACGCGTCTTCATCCCATCCAACTTAATGCCCTACAATGGCTGCGCGGGCGCGTGGCCGGGAAGGTAGGGTCATGATAGGGTCAGGGCGCACCAGAGCGCGTAGAAGCCCCAGCCGTGCAGCGTGAGCAGCCACATGGTGCCGTGGCCCACCCAGCGGTGGTACTTGATGAGCAGCGGGAAGCCCGCGCCCAGCAGGCGGTTGAGGAAGCACGAGCGCGGCACCGGGTAGAACAGCAGCAGGATGTCCAGCGACGCCGCCCAGCCCAGCGCGCCCGAGATGCTGCGCGCGCGCACAGCAGGTCAGGGCGCGGAGTCTGGCTAGGCGTCTGTATACCCCACCCTACTCCCTGACATCCTGGCCTTGGTTATGAGCGCGGCTTGGCGTGGTTTGAAGCGCTCAGAATGTGTTCATGGGCAGTATGCCCGGCAAAGTCAATACTGTGAACACTGAGAGCAGACCTATAGCAGCGCACGCGCTCAGTGTAAAACACACAAGCATACGGAGCACACCAGCACGTAAAAGTGAACTATATAAGCTCTTCAAGGCGCATTCTGCGCATGTCTCCTTTGCGCAATTTCCATGAAACCCATCAAACATGTCTGTCAGCTACTCGCGCACGACCCCCACTACGCATGCCGCAGCGCTGCCCTGAACGCAAGGGGGCTTGGGACGGGGGCGCACGCGGCCAGCATGACCTGCCAGGTGTTCCAGTCCGGGAACAGGCCCAGTGCGGCCGCCGCTGCCGCCAAACACAATGCAAACATCAGCTCAAGCAAGCGCCATGCATGACATGTGAATGATGCCAGTCACATGCCACTCACACAGCCTGAAACACAGCAGCAGGGCAGGCATGTCCGCACGACTGTGGTCATCAACCGCAGCCAGAGCAGAATTTTGAAGAAGATAAACATCAACACACACACAGCGCAATCAAACACCCTGGACCTGCTGCTGTGTGCCGTGCTCACAGACAGGCATGGCCACTTCAACTGCTGGTGGCATGGCACGGCATGCGGCGCGCACATTTGAAGAGCGGCACGATGAAGGCGACGCGCTGCCACACGTAGATGACGTTAAGCGCCGCCCAGGCCGCAATGATGACTGCATCGAAAACGGACAGGCCGCCGCACGCCCACACCCAGAAGCCGCGCGGCGGCAGCTGGTACCAGATGATGCGCTTGGCCTGCCGCGGCCCGGCCACTCAGTTGGCGAACAGTGCAAACAACCACATCCAGATGGTAAAATGAACATCTGCCCGCATGCAGGCTAAAATCACATATTGAATAAGGTGATAGACCACTTGTGTAGGCCTAAACGTTCCGAGCTTCAAACTTGGCGTGCTACACCATGAGCGCTAACAGGGGCGCAGGGCCCATGTGGCAGCACAGTGTTGCATACACGCAGCAGTGTAATATTAAAACAAAGCGCCCATGCACTTTGCAATGCGTTCAGGCGAGCTGACCAGTAATCAGCAGTGCTTGCACGAGCACTGACATACGCAAAAATAGCCGCACCATGAGCCGCCACTGGCATGGCGCTGGATGCACAGGCTTCAGCAGCGGCTGGGCGTTGCCATCCTGTGGCTGCTTGCTTGCCGGGCCGCGCCAGGCGACGTGCGAGCTCACGGCGCTGAAGGCTAGCGTCAGCAGCGCAGCCAGTGTCGTGAGCCCCCACTGGACGTACACCTGCGTCCAAGGTAGCGGTGAGGATTGGTGCAAGTGTGATAAGGGGGCAGGCCACTGCTTTTTCTGCAAGGGGATGCCATAAAGCAAGCCACACATGAAGGAGGGTCGTGTGGCAAGGCCCGCAGCCCCCACAGCTCAACACACATTAGAATAAGCACCAGCAGCGCTCCTTTCCTTGACAAATACATAGCAGCTTGCCAGGCAAGTGTTACAAGGCCAGTCTCGGGGACATATCAGTGCTGGGTCAACCAGTCACGTCAGGGGCAGAGGGCCTTTTCTCCATGAGGCAGTGGTTGGCTTTTCTACTTGTGACATCACTTCGTGCTACACCCAGCACCCGCCTCGAGCAGAGTCCAGCAGATTCTCAACATGTCATGACCATGCACGCCCATCCAGCGCTCAGCCCCGCACCGTCGCAGCATACTTGGCCCCGGTAGACGGCTGCGACGAGCCGGGCAGGTGCTCCCCGCCAGCCTCCTCAACGCCATAGTTCAGGAAGGGGAAGTACGCAAGCGCGGTGACTCTGGCAAAGAACTCGCTGTTGAGGAAGCTGTTCCAGGGCAGCGCGAGGTGCCAGAGCACCCAGGCAGAGACGGTAGCGGTCAGCGCAATGCGCAGCACCCACAGCAGCGCTCGGGCCAGCATGGCGCTCCTGTTCCGCTTGCCGCAAAGAGCTCGCGGCGCTGTCAAATTGTCATCGCCTGGCGGTGCTGCTGTGTCGGGGCAATTATAGCTTTGGCACTTTTGCGACGCTCTAGCCACGCTAGCTCCCTGTCAAGATCAGCAGCAAAAAGAGCTAGGAGCTAAGGCCAATCCAGAATATGTTATGAACCGTTTGCTGATGCCTTGACGGTCATCCTGGTGCACAGGGGCTGGCTGCGGACTGTGGCACCTGCAGGCGCTGCAGCAGTGGTTTCCAGGTCAGCGCGTGCCGACAGCGGCCTGCTCTTGCTAATGCAGGCAGGCCAGGGCACTGCGGCGCCCTCCACGCTGCCCGCGGCAGCTCCCAGCACAGAGCTCATCCAGCAGGTGCGGCGCAGCGAGTGCGGAGTGTCTCGCCTGTCTCGCCTGCACTCACCGTTACTACCATATGCGACCAAGTGCTTTGCTCGCAGTACCTGGAGGACAACGAGGCGCTAATCCAGACAATCCATGACACCATCAGCCTCGGCCGCTTCGAGGCCGCGGTGCAGTACCAGCAGCAGCTGCAGCGCAACCTGATGTGGCTCGCTGCCATCGCGGACGCACCAGCTGGCGCGGCGCTGCCCGCACAGGTGAACCTGGAAAGGTGTTGATGCGGCTTGGCAACTTCAACGCCTGCGCCCGTGCGCGTTCACCGTGTGTGCCTCTATTTGAGCTGAAACTTGCTTGCCGCGGCGCGCAGCCGCCCCTTGCAAGCCAGCGTGCAGAGAAGGGCAGGGCGACGGGCGCTCAGCTGTTGGCTGCCGCGGATGCCCAGGCCGCAGCGCATGCAGCAAGCGCGCGGTAGAGGCCGGGCGGCGTGGGTCACAAGGGGATGACGGAGTGTGAAAGGAGCGTGGCGGGGCGCACATGGTTTCACTGCGCCCTCCCAACGTGTGTACAGAAGGTTTGAGAGCCAGGGGTGTGGCTGGGGGTGGGCTGTTCTTCACTCTTGGTTCTCTCGACCAGCTCTCTTGTATGCGTCGCTGTTTTTGCGCTCTCCTGTATGCGTCACTGTTTGAGCGAGATATGTTCTCCGCCAGTTGTAGGTCTGGCAGACGCCAGTGGAGTTTTGGGCAGCGCGTTTACAAAGAGGGGTAGAAGCAGTGCTGGGCAACATGCAACTGGCCACGCTGCCGCCCCATGCGGCGCCTCACACGCTACGCTGACGCTCCTTGAGCAGGCGCTGCAGGTGCTCTATCCCAGCCATGTTGAAGCCCAGCACGTCCTTCAGGCCGCCCGTGCGGGCGCGCAGCAGCCGCTGCAGCGCGACCAGCGGCCCGCGCGCGCCCGGCGTGGCCACCAGCTGCGCGTGGTGCAGCCGCACCAGCAGCGCAGCCACGCGGCAGCACAGCTCCACCTGCCGCGCTCGCAGGGTGTCACGAGCGATGAACCTGAGGGCCTGCAGTGCCGGACGCTGGGCATGGCGTGACCTCCCCAGCATGCGCATGGTGCAGCCGTGGCGGCAGCCGTTAGGCTGCAGCAGACGCCCAGCACGCGCTGCCACGCATGGGCTCCAGGGCTGAGCGCGGCGCATTGGCATGCAGGCATAGCTGTGGCCAATCGGGACATGCATCCACCAGCTCCGCACAGCAGGCGGTCTGGGTGCGGTGCCAGCACCAGCAGGGCTCCACAACCCTTCAAGCCCTACCCAGGAGTGGCGGGCGCTGCCCACGAGCACAGCACTAAAGCAGCCAGCAACACTGTGCGCTGCCAGGAGGTGGAAGAGACATCACGTCACGAGCGCTCTGCTGCTCCAAGGCCGCTGTCGCTCTGGCAAGGACGGGAGCCGGGGCCGGCCGCGCGCCTGCAGCCCGGCCCGCAGCCAGTGGCACAGGAAGGTGAGCAAGCGCAGGGCGTCCGTGTATGGCAGCAGCAGCAGCGCCTGCTCCAGCTCGTTC
>JAABUP010003733.1_pt1 | contig 26428 bp, 30 predicted proteins | sample 5559201 | NCBI WGS metagenome assembly JAABUP01 (sample SAMN10711887, study PRJNA513373) | rock metagenome | isolation source: Antarctica rocks | place: Antarctica | reverse complement strand
CAGTCTGTGACATTCTTGTTTGTCTGTGTCATATCTTGATTTTGCATTTGTTCAGACACCACTATCATATCAGCAGACATGACAACATCAATCATTCTTCACTTTCTGCATCAAACAGAACTCTCATTCTTTCTTACTCAAATTCACAATTAATATTATATCTTCTGTGTCTGAATCATAATCTAGTTGCTGTATTATCAGCTCAGTAAAAAGAAGAATCTTCAGTTTATTCATGATCTGTTGTTGTTTTGACATTCAGAGAAAGGCAATGTTCTTCTTGAACAGATCATATATTGATGACAAGATAATGATGAATCAATTTATTCATAGTCAATAGTAAACACATAGATTAATAAAGACACAAGCTTTTTTCAGATTTTGACACAGTCTTTATTGCACAATCTTTAAAACTTTGTTGATCACAGAAGAACACTCATTTGATTTGCAGACAAATTCTACTATCTTGAGTTGTTTCATGATATATTGTGACTTCTCATCAGACACACTTCTGTCTGTGCATTTAACATTGATCAAGACCTTGTCTAGATTCTGTATTGTCTTTAAAATATATTGACAAACTCTCATCAGAACTTCCTTGTCATTATAATCAGTTTGAGGCTCTTTCACAGCAATATTGTTCAGAAACATTGTCATAAGTTGAACTCATACTAAGGTCTTATGATCTAGTTGCTTACTAAGACTTTAAGACTAAAGCACATTATCTTTTTGCTTCTGTATGAAGCTTTTCTTTTTCTCTTCATAGTATTCTTCTTGTATTTAGAAATTATCAATTAAGCATCAGTCTTATTGTGAACCTGTGACACAAAGCTACTGCTGAAGACAGATGCAGATGTCAATGCTCAGAGTGAATGTTATGAAAATGCTTTACAAAATGCAGCAGTGATGAGCAATGTGTTGATGATAAAGCTACTGTTGAAGACAAATGCAAATGTCAATGCTCAAAGTGAAAAGTTTAACAATGTTCTTCAATGTGCAGCAAGATGAAGCAATGTGTCAGTGACAAAGCTACTGCTGAAGACAGGTACAGATGTCAATGCTCAGGGTGAAGAATATGAAAATGCTTTACAGACAGCAGCATTCAATGAAGATGATGTGTCAATAATAAAGCTACTGCTGAAGACAGATGCAGATGTCAATGCTCAGATTGAAGAATATGAAAATGCTTTACAGACAGCAGCATTCAATGAAGATGATGTGTCAATGATAAAGCTACTGTTGAAGGCAGATGCAGATGTCAATGCTTAAAGTGAAAAGTTTGATAATGTTCTTCAATGTGCAGCAAGATGAAGCAATGTGTCAGTGACAAAGCTACTGCTGAAGGCAGGTGCAGATGTCAATGCTCAGGGTGAATGTTATGAAAATGCTCTACAGACAGCAGCTCACTTTGCACATGAGAAGAATTTTAAACTACTGCTAGAACACAGTGCAGTTGTCACTCAAGAAGAGAACTTTGACAGTTCTCAAAACACAGCTAGCTACAGAGTGAAGGACATAAGTCTTCACTTACCTCACACAATTAAGTGAAACCACAAGTATTCATAACCCTATGAATTTATATGTAATTTGTGACGCATTGTAGGATTCAGTCAATAAGTGTAAATATGTAATAGATTAGGACCTAGGCTACGTGAGTGCATGCTTTTTGAAACGATCAGAAGTCAGTGGCTAATCCATGTCACTTTTGAACCTGCTGTAGCCTCATTGGCATACTATTCACATATTTCCTTCAATTCTTTGGTTCTAACCGGTCCCATTCCTTCTGAATTGCCTGTATCATGTCCGTACGAGTCTGAGAAGGCTGTTTTCAACAGTAGATTCGCTGCTTGAGAAGTTGTCATACATTCTCAATAGAGGACAAGTCAGAGAAGCTTGAAGGCCAGTCAAATAGATGAATACTCAGCTCTTGCTTGAGGACCCTGAGCTCACTCTTTATGTCATGAATTGAAGCATTATCCTTCTGAAATAACCCATCTTTCTGACCTCATTCATGCTCAAAAGCAGGCCTCACAACAGCCTCTATGATCTGTTTCTTGTAGTTCTTCATTGTTATTTCCCTTTTCTTCTCATGCTCTTTTAAAAACATCAAAGAAGACTTTCAATTATAGCCAATTGCACCCCATATTGGTATGGAGGTTGAGTTTGACTTGAATACTGACTCACAGCATGCTGAATGATAGCGTTCCTCCTTTGTACAAATCACTCATTTAGTGATGTCTCTGAATGTGTTAAAAGAACACTCATCTGATCACATAATCTTTCTTTAAAAGTTCGGTTTCACTCTGCCATAAACCCTAGCAAAATGCCTTCAAATCTGACGGGTTTTCACTAAGATGAATGGCTTCCGGCATGCCTTGCACTTATGATATTCCTTCTTTTCACATGCCTGCTTTATAGTCTTCTCAGACACCTTCAATTCAGCCAATTCACTCAATTCTTTTCATTTCAGCCTCTGACCTTTGTACGAAGCTGTCACTATTTGAATTAAGTGTTGTCAGTCTTGTTTGTTGAGTTTTTGAGGCCTTTCAGTTCATAAGAAGTGTGGTCGTCGATTCTGTCCACTAGACATTCATCTTTGAATAGTGCTGTAAGGCACCTCAAAACGCCGTTCAGCATCTTGAATTGATAGAAAACCTTCTTCAATAAGGCCTTTAATTTTAGCCTTTGTAGGGGTCTTTTATTCGCTCATTTCATTGTTTCTAGTGGGTCAAAAACTCATGATGTTGATATATTTACATGAAAAACTAGCTAACTGAGCAAAGACTTATGTTCTTCACTCTGTATGAAGAAGAGGTGACATATAAAAGGTGAACAGAGTTGTGAGATGGTTCAAGGTTATAGATGAATGTCAATTTCTTACATCTCAAAGTACTTCATCACTGTGATTAAGTTATGCTTTTTGCTATGTTACACACATGCGTCTTCAAGCTCAAAGACATGTAGCAGACAAGCATAAACACGTTTTCATGACCCTTTCTATGATCAAATTTTCACAAGAGTACCACTTCTATTCTCTCTTGACCTGCATCATGACATTCATGTTTCTTTTTCTCAAAAACTGAACCGTTTGCACCCTTACCTCCTTCACGTCAATTGCTCTTGTCACAACAACATGCATTATCTTTAACACCCTCAGCTTGCCTCAGTCAAGCATATCATTGAGCTCATGCTCATGACTGATCAGTTCATTGTGCGGCACACCTGAATCCTCAACTCAGAAGCACAGACTGAAGTAAGTAATGACGTTGTGAAGGCCGCTGACACCAACAAGCGTGTTGCACAGCAAGTACTCAACGTCAGCAGAAACGATCAGAAGCAGGGTCTTGACACTACTGATGATGAGCAGAACGGCAGAGGCAAAGATCATGACAACAATGAAGAAGAAGATGAGCAGGTTAAAGCTTGACCAGTTGTAGAAGTGCATCAGCAGCATGAAGATAACAATCATGACAAAGTCAAGAGTGTCAATGAGAATGTGCAGAGAGATGCTGTGCATGTTGTTGCTGTTGTGATGATGATGATGATTGTAACTGTGTGAGTGAAATAAAATGAGTTTGAATAACATTGTTAGTGAGAGGATTTCTGGTTCAGGGTGATAGTGTGTGTGTATTGAGTTTTCATCATGATTGTGATGATTGTGTTTTAAGTGAATATGCTCTCTGTGAGCATGAGCATGAGTATGACTGTGTTTATGATCATGACTGTGACTGTCATGTGAATGGCTGTGTGAATGATCATGACTGTAATGCACATGATAAAATGTCATAATGTTAATGAGGTTGATGATCAATCTGATTGTGCTGACTATTAGCAACTTCTCTATGTATTGACTTCATTATAAAAGTCTAATTTAGCATTCAGCAGAGTGCTGTCAGTCATGAGCTTTAGGTTTTCAAAAGGTAGCTCTTTAACTGATGAGATACTGACATCACTCACAATTGTTGAAAATGACTTTCTCATCAGATCAGCTTTGATCAAGGTTTGTAAATTAGTTTGTACAAAGCTAGCAAAAGCCTTGTCAGAGAATTGAGATGATGAAAGTGATGATCTTAACTGTGTTAGTCTCACAAGAATTTTCTTCTCATTGCTTGACCTCTCAAATTCTTGATCATTGAAGAAATTGTAATGACTAGAATAAATTCTGTGATCAATCAGATGCTGTTCAAAGCTCTGATGATAAGCTGAAGACTTTCTGATACTTGTCTTCAAGGTAGACTCATCAAGGGTATCTGTAAACTTGAACCTGATTCTAGAAGTGAACTGACTTGATGACATCATCTGAGTAGTGAGCTGTACTAAAATGAGTTCTGAATGCTGAAGAAGACAAGGTCAGTGATGAACTCAGTCAGCAATGAAACCATACTCATCTTTCTGAGATTGCTAAGGTTTGAACCACTGTGTCTGACAAATTGCTTGATACAATCAGCATCAACACCTTTACACAAGTTTGGTCATTCTTTCAACACAGGTGTAACCAAATTGCCTGCTAGTTGGTTTCATTGATTATGCTTCTTCAAGGTGTGTCAAGTGAGCAACACCTTAAAAAGTGAATCTCAAAATGCTGTGATTGTCTTCTGTTATGATTCAAAAGGCATTTTTACCTGTTTTCAAGATTGCTGTCATGAGGACATAACAGTTGTTGCTGAGTCTTCTTCAACCACACTTCTCTTTCATTCTTGTGGTACTAGTGCATCATTCAAAGGTATTGAGCTATTGAAACAAGATAAGCAGACACAAGAGTTTTGAGGCATGAAGAACAAGTCAGTCATTTAATGCAAAGCGCTGACATTTATATAGAGTGAGCTCTGATGCATACATCAATCTTGAGTGTGTGAGGTGGCGCCAGTGTAGCTTCACATTGATTCACTCATTCAACTATCAGTTCTAGATACTTGAAGTACTGCAGCTTGCTAGTGCAGTGTCTAGCGACAAATGACATAGTTGTACAATAGTATCTACCTTTTGCAACAGCATGAGTCACACATGATGATACAGTAACGTATTTCCCTGTTACCTGAGCCACTTGCCTATTCAGGCCACCTTGCTGTCGCTTATTTTGCAATGTCAAAACAGCTAGAATTATTGAAATATCCACACCACTAGACTAATTACATGAAAACTAAATAGTTCATGGCCATTTTCTTTCAAACCAGCTTCACAAATTCAACTTTATCCCTTAATGCATGATATCTAGCTGATTTAATAGTCAATTCCTTCATCCTATTCTCTTCTTTTTGCATTATAGCTTTACCCTCATTGACTGTAAGAACTCAGACATTTTCAACAGTCTTTTGTGACTGCTTCTTCTGTCACTGCTGCTGTTTCTCAAGAAGTTTCTGATTAGTTTGTTATAAGACTGCTCTTTTTGTCACAGCTGTTAAGGCTGTGTTCTTTAAGCTTAAAATATGTGAATACAATGACAAAGTCATATCAGCAAGAACCTGATTCACAAACTAATTAATTCAGATTGCTGTATAAGATGTGACAGTAATGTTGACCTGAACTTCATTGAAATTTGTAAAGAATGTAAAGAGTGAAGTTGTTGATCAAGAAAAATTTGAAGTAATAATAGAAGAATTATATAAAACAAGTTCAGCAGCTCATCATGCACTAAGAACATTTTTAGTTATAATAGCTGTTGATTTAATCTTCTGATAATAGTGTAGAAAGTTCATCTTACTGACATTAACAGCATTATAACAGAAGTGCTCATACACTAATTTCTTCTAAATCTTAGTCAATGGGTTAAAGACTTTAACATTTAGTAACTGTAATAAATGAGTTAAATGAGGTGAAAGACACAAAGCAATAATGCTATAATCACAGCAGTACTGAATAAAGTCACTAGACACATGACTTTCATGACTGTTCAGTATTAAGAGTTAATAGATTTCTTAAGTTTATGCTGTAGTGTGTAGATTAAAGACCTCTAGTCATTGAAGCTTTAGTTCATTGATGGTTCAGCTGTTTTCACTGACTGATAAAACAGTCTTATCATTCTTAATATAGTTTAATCAAGCCTGCTGTATGCTTTTGTTCTTAAAGATAAAGTGAGAAAAAAGAACATTATCATTGAAACACACACACTTAATAAAAGACACTCAGTCTTAATTGTCAGCTTAAACACTGAAAGCTTGTCTTTTTGTACATTGTACTAGAACTTTGAAGCTATCAGTGATACTCATAGCAAATTTCTTTTCATTCATATTGTATATATTTGACTTCAAGATACCATGCTGAATTCAGGTAAAGTTGTATAGATCAAATTATTTCTGAATGAATTTAATGTTTTCAGTGTTCTTTTAATCTTAATTGAGGTTGTGACTATATTGAGTCTTAAATTCTGAATGTCAACTTAGAAAACTTAAATACCAGTTATGTTTTAAGAAGTTTTGATCACTCTTAATCTTTATAAGCTGTTTGATCATAAATTTCAGCTGTTCAATTTGTGAAGGTCATTCTCAGGCTGTTATAGTATCAATTTACTGAATTAAAGCATTCTTCTCATGCACTGACAGCTGCTGTTGAGTGATATAAAAGGTCTTTGCTGATCATCTTTCTTTTCATTGAGCTTGTAAAGTAAATCAAGATAGGTCATAGATTCAAGTGACTTCACAAAGAGAGACTGATGAATTACTATTCAAATCAGCTAGGGCTAAAGAGTATTGGGTGTCAATGTCAGGAATTGACTTAGTCAGTTCAACTGAAGTCATTGTGAATGTGTGATGACAGCAAGGTGAGTGACAGTGTTTGCTGCAACAAGGTGGCCTGAATAGGCAAGTGGCTCAGGTAACAGGAAAATTCGTTACGCTTATTTCTTCAGTATGACTAAGGTAAGCATTTCATGAATTCTTATGTGACTCATGTCATTGTGAGCAGTGCAGGTACTTAAAGTATCTGACAGTCAGCTCACTCAGTACTTCATGCACATAAGGTACATTATCTTTTATTAAGATTGTACTCAATTTTATCTTACTTAAATCTTAATAGTACCTTAGTTAACTGAAGAACAGCTGGTTTTGAGACTTAAGTGTGCATGCTTTCAAGATTATGATCATAGTTATTAAACTTCTGATAAGTGAGAACAGATTTTTGTATCATTGTGTGATGAACAAGCACTGCCTCTTTGACACACTATATTCATGTCTCTTTCTTAAAGCAAACCTCTTTCTTATTGTTCTGAGCCTCATCAATTCATGACTTATTGCACAGCATTGACACAACAAATCACTCAAATTGCTATGATCTGAGGTCTTAAATGTCACATCAAGGTTTTGCTGTCTTGTAAACCAGTTCATTGTCTGCAGAAACTCATTAATTTTCTGATGTTTCTGTCTGTCAATCTGAAGGTGTATGGTCATTATGTCACTAGAATGACAAATATAAAACTTCACTCTCTTGCAGTATTGATGACAGAGAGAACAGACATCAGTTTGTTTAAGAAAAAAAGCAAGAGTCTTATTATCAGTGACAAACTTCAGGTTTGATGAATGAAGATTAGTCAATGAATGAATAATTGTACTGCTCTTGAGTTGACAACAAATGTTATCTTGACAGTGATAAAGACCTGACTCAAACTTTGAACAAGTGATAAGCTCAAAAAAAAGAATGAGACAAGAAGAGCAGAGGCTGTGTTGATACAGTCTTGAGCATTATGAGTCTGAAGGTGAACACTTTTTCTTAAAACATTCATTTAATCTGTGTTGTCAATGACAGGCTCTTTGCCTGAGAAGAAAATGTTAAATTGAAAGTAATCTTCTTTAGACCTTTCATTTAATTCATTTACAAAGTCTCTTCATACACTTTGATCATTCAGAGAAGACATGAATGATCTGTATAATTAAGGTATGAAGCCATTCTTGAAAACATGTCAAAAATGTGATGTACTTGATGATCATATCTCTTTGTCAGTGTCAGTGCTCAAGAATATCATCAAGTCAGACTTAACAACTGATGGTCAGATCTGATGACATTCTCATAAGACAAGATTGACAGAATTATTATACTTAAGATCACTGTTCTGAAATGTTTTAATCACTGATATATAAACTGATTTGATCAATCTAAAGATACCCTTATTAGTAGTAAGACAAGCTAGAGACATAAAAGAAACTAACACAGGTGCTGTGATAGTTGCTCAGCTTTTATAGAAAGAAGTTAGCACACATAGTTTCTAAATGAATTTGATCACATTCAAACTCATGCTTCTCAGACAAACAGCTCATCTGCTGTGTTTGTCAGTCTTAAATGCTTATATTCTATGCAGCATTAATGAAGAACCCTGTTGAGGCTTCTATGATTTTGATATCCTTATCACATTCTTTCACCTTTGTATCTAGCTTATTGTAATTGAAGAACACAAATAAAGAGGTGTTTGATATAGCAGATACAGTTACATCAACTTTGATCTCAGATATGATAGCTGAAGTGTCAAACATCTGCCTCAACAAGTCAAAGCAACTTTTTAGTGTGACTTTCAATGTGAACACGTCATAGCAGCCGTTTAAAAGTCAGCATTTGAAGACACAAGAAAGATACCTCAGCAGACTCTGACTTTTCTTTTGTTTCTTGATGAAGAATTGCCTTGTTAAAGTGTCAAACTCTTGAATACAGCAAAAAACATCTCATCTGAGAAGAAACAAGTATAGAACAATCAGACCTTCTAATGACACACCAGCTGTGATAAAAGCTGAGGAACACATGTAAGTATGTATCAGAACTTGTGCCTCAGACTTTATCAAACAAGTCTTGAACTGAGCATTCACTGATCAGATTCTGAATCACGCTCATAAACTTTAAAGAGACTATGCCTCAAATGCTCTCTTTGTTAATGAAGAGTATTTTATATTCAGCTGTAAGCAGCTTCAATTGCACAGTCAATGTTTCAGAAAGACAAAGAACACAGTTGATGATGTGATAATGGTATTTCAAACCTGACAAGGCTTCTCTGAAAATACAGACACAAGTATTGCACACTGTGTGTTCACAACTTAGCACATGTTCAGATTTCTGACATAAAACAGAACAGACATGTTGTGTTTGTTTTGAGCTGCACTCATTGCAAATGCTTGTCTTTAAAAGTGTCTTGATGCAACTGCACTGAGCTCTTAAAATACTGAGCAAGAGTGAAAAACTTGATCTTCATATGATTCTTGATGCAGCAAGATTGATATTCAACAAAGGCCTTAAAATCATAGAACATTCAAAGAACCTCAATGCAGAAGGACTTGTAAAGAGTATGAAATGTCATTGTGAGATCAAAACCTAACAATTCAAAATCAATGTCAAGATATCAAGACAGAGTATATCAAGTACTCACAATACATGTCAGAGAAATAAGCATTCATTATCATACATGAGGCAATATAAAAGCTCAACACATCATAAGACGATTTAAATTGAGTGTCAAGCTTCATGACAGTCATTAAATAATCTCTGAAATCTTTAAGAACCTTGTTTTCTTCTTATGTAGCAATTATGAAGCTGAATGACTGACTGATGATATCTGCAGCATGCACAATTGCTTTTTGACAGAAGCTGTGAAGATGCAGAGCTGTAAACAGACAATGATTGCGTAAACAAACCTCTCACATTTCATCTGTATTTGAGACAATGAATCTTCTCAATTAACAGTGCTGAGTTAGTCAGAAGAGATGATCATCAAATAGATATAGTAAACTTATTGAGAAGAATGACTTCATCAGTTTTTGATGACCTTTCTGACAAGAATTAAAGTGAAAATCCTCAGTCTCAAGAATGTTGTGTGTCAGACTGATATCATTTGCAGAAGTAACAATAACAGCCTTTGAGCAGATGACTTTGAAAAGACTTGATGCACTATCAATGAATGCTCATACAATCAACTGTTTTTGCAATGTTCTCAAGACTGTTAAAGTCATCTGCAAAAATGCAAATGACATTCATGAAGAGAAAAAACACATGAGTATGAAGAATATCAAACATACTGTATTTTGACAGAGGTGCTCACTGAGCTGAATATACAGTACTCTTGTGACACAAAGCTGTGTTACATGTTAATGTGATTTGTGTAAAGAAATCACTATCTGCAAATCAAATTGATTGATCTAAATTGATTGTGATGTTGTCTAACTGTAGATTAGCAAATTTGTCACAGCAGCCTCATCTGACATTGTTGAATGAGAACAGCTTATATAACACAGTATTCTTGACTTTCTGCCCTATAAAAAGTACAATTGAAAGACATTGTTCACTTAACCTAAGCATTTTCTCAAGAACTCATTTCATTTAATCTTCATCATGTAATTAAGATTCTTTGTGATTGACACTCTGCAATCAGATGATATGCTCACAATTAATTATATTGATTGTTTTAATGAGACAGATGTTTATTGTGTCATGTTGAGCTTTTAATGTGCGCTCAGTCTCTCTTAACCTCTCAGATTTGATTTTTTGTGATCTTTGAATTTGAATGAGATATGTTTAAAAGAAGAAGAGAAGAAAAGAGAGAGTTAATCTGTGTAATGTCAGCGCACCTGAATTCCCCCTTTCAGAACGGCGTCTTTGTTAAGACTTAGCATCTTCTCATCACTCTTACTCACTGACTGTTCTGTTCATCTCTTTCTGCTGTTATTTTCTTTATCTTCAGCTTCTCTTTCACATGTCATCAAAGACACTGTGATATTCTGCTTTCTCTGATGTTGCAGTAATCTTTTTGTTCACTTTTGCTTTCTTATGAGTTTCATATGTATCACTGTGTATTAAAGTTGTCAGTGCTGTGTTTTGAGCTCAACTTTGACTTAACTGCAGTGATCATGAATTGTTGTCACTGCAGACACTGAGGCAGTGTAGTCTTTAACCTTCTCATACACTTTTGTGAGTCACTCTTTTCTTTTCATCTTATCTTCTTTTATATGTGTACTCTGCATCTCTCTTTGTCTGTGTTTTTTCTCATTTTTTTTCTTTCACTCATCTTCACTGACATCATCTCTTTTGCATCAGCTCTTCATCACTTCTCTTTGTGATCTTTATCTTTGCCTGTTATCATGTTCTCTTCTTATCTGTTGTGTTGACTTCATTGAGTTGACTGCAGACTGACTGCAGTTTACTGTTACAGTCTGTGATGAGTTTCTTCAAGATTCAGAATGTGTATTTTAGTCAGATAGACAGCATCTTAAACAATGAATCTGAATTTGAGATCAATTTCAATGTGTCTGACACTGATCTGTTAAAACTTCATTAAAAGCTTAAAAAGCTAGATTTAAAGAAGATGTAGCATGATCTGACAAATACAACAATCATCTTGCAGGTCTCAGTTATGTGACACTGAGAACAGTATTCTTTTCTCTCTCTCTCTCTTTTCTTGATGTTTAACCTCTCAGCCTTTAACATGTGACAGTCACAGCTGACTTGTTCTGTCTTTTAATCTTAAATACTGTGTTCATGTACATAAGAACCCTATAAAGCTGCTTAAAAATGCAATGTTACAGCATTTCAGAGCTATCTGATTTGACATCACAAAACTCATTCTCTTGCTTGATAGCTCAACATATTTGAGAGTCACTGAAAGACTTTATGTCAGCTGTACTATGACAAGACTTTGAAAGTCATTAATGAGTGTGTTGAAAAATTAATCATCACTGTGAGCTCACACTCTCACTCACACAGTGAACTTGTGAAGACTGATGAATACTCAGTATTTACACAAAGACTTCTGCAACAAGTGCAATCTAATTCAAGACATGAGAAAGAAGTTTATCATTGATTACAATGCTCTTCTGAGAGCATTTTACTATCATTAAAAATTTAACACTGAGATGTTTGATCTGAAGCAAGATTATGTACAGCTTGCAGCTGTGCTTCTGTTCTTAATTTACACTGAAGTCAGATTTAATGCAGTAATTCAGAGCAGCAGTTAAGGCATTCACAGCATCAATGCTGTGTTGTGCTACAGAGACATGACACTCATGCTTCTTCAGTTTAAGAATGAGTCTTCACTTCTGATTCTGAAGATGACAATCAGACAAAAGAAAACAAAACTGAGGTGAGCTGTAAGTCTCACAGCTGCTATCAGAGGCCACTTAACAGTGAATTGAACACATTAACAGAAGTGTAAAGAAAAACGCTAACAGTCTATGAGAATTAAATGTGTTCTGTCATGTGTTCTGTCATTCATTTCATGATGCTTGTCTTTGCTGACAACACATTTCATTTTAAACTGATTGATGTGAGTTTGACAGTTCACATTATGCATAGCTTTTGTTGTCTGAATGATTAAAATCATCATCAAATTCACTCTTTAAGTGAACATACTGAACACATCAGTCTTTTGTCACTTTAGACAGACAATGAAGAGTGTGACAGTCAATTCAATCAAGACTCTGTTGATCACCACAATCTTGTATGAGATGATGAGACTAGACTGAAATGTTAACTTTGATCAATCTCTTCATTCTTACTGTCTTTAATGAGAAGTGAGAACTGAATTAACAGATCAGTCTTGAATCACACTTCTTAACTTCTCACTCTTTAAAAGAGATTGACTGACAATCTCAACAGATAGTGAAGTCAGTGAATCACAGCAAAATTAGATTCTCAGTCATGTTCACTCTTAGACATTTCTGAAGTACTACTTATCACAACACATTGTAGTTAATGTGCAAACAGCTTTTCTTGAGCAGAACTTCATGTCAGATCTCATCAAAGAGATTGAGAGGCTCTGTCTGTGTTGAGATTTCAATCTTTCAAAGTGTTTTACAGACAGTCAGTGGGTTCTGGCTCACAGACATTCAGATATCATCATTTTAAAGTAAATAAAAGTTGAGCTTAAGAAACAGATTGAATCACTTTACAGCAGCATGAAACAGACAGCTGAATCATCTGAAGACATCAAGTACAGATGGCTCTGTAGTCAGGTCAAAGTCATGAAGCTGCAAAAGAAGTGTGTCATCTTAGTGAAGACTCTACATGACTATCACAGCACTGCAGATCTTGATTATATAATTGTGTAGCTTAAGAGAGTAAAGCCATCTTCTCAGATTCTTGCTTTGATTAAACACGTCATTTCAGACCGTAACTGACTGCCTGATAACCGTTTCAACACTATCTCAGACGTGTTCATCAACGGTCTATCTCTCATACACAGTAGAAGATGTCATGTAGTTTAACTTCTTCAAACTGACAAAGGTATTTTGTTAAGACAATGAAGCAAATCATGAGAATCAAGTTCTTTCTTAAAATCACCTTAGTGTTTAGATCTTTCAGCTGATAGGTTATTCTATGATTCTGAAAAGAATTGTGAAGTATACTGTCAAGCTCTGTCACACAACCAATGAGATACTCAAGTTTCAAACGTAACTTTTGTAAAGCATAGGTGAAAAGTCACATGTGATCATGTGAAAGTTGAAGATATCTATTAACACATAAGCATATGAGCAGTTTCATGACTTCAATGAACTTTACATGTTAGGCTTCACAATAATACTGTCATCAAGAGAGCTTGTCATGTTCTGCACAGATATCAGAATTCACAGTCTCTGCTTGCAGATCTCATTGAAACTATGAGCTGCTTTGTCTTTATTCTTAATCTTTCATATCTTTTGCTTATAGGCGTTGCGCTGTTCAAGCTGACACAACTCTTCAACAGACACTTTAAGTGCATCAGTCACAAGTTGCTTCAAAGCATAAGACGCTGTCTTGTTTGTCACAATTGATGAAGAAATAACTCTGATTGAGGCTTCAAAGTCTATTAGTCTCTTGTCTTAACAGGCAGCCTTACGTCTTGCAACCTTTCATGACCCTTGTTTAGACTGAACAGACTTCTTAATATCTTTAAAAGTGAGGTACATATAAATAGAAGCGTATTGCATTCATATCTTGCTTTGAAGAAGGCTCTTTTCAGTATCTGTATAAAGATTCAACACAGCCTGTGTTCAATTGTTGCTCAAAGAAGATGTGTGTGTGACTTGCAGCATATCTGTCAAATCAGTCATAATCTGAGAACAGTCAACAGCTGATACAAGTGCAAGTATAAGGTGCATATTCTTTGACATTCTGAGTTGAGAATCAACCTGATCTTAGTAGAACTGAGTTCACTCTGAACTGAATTCTGAGATTTTTTCAGCAATTGTGTCTTTATTGAGTGCATCAACTCTTTCTGCAACTGAGATACTTAATGCAAAGAGAAGATGCTTCACTCTTTTTGTCTGATGTTTTACAGTGCTGATGTGAGAAAAGCTGTCCTTTTGCTTTACATGATTTTGCTCAAGATGTCTTGCACTCTCAAGCTCATTGTAAAGTGACTTCACAAGCTGTTGAATATATTGTAATCACAGTTCTGTGAGGCTAGTACTTAAGAGTTGATCAGAGCTTAAGAACACTTCACTATGAGCAATGATGAAAACATCACAATTGCTCTGATCAGCGGGCTCAAAAAAGAGCTTAAACACAATCTCAGCATCTTAAAGATCTAACATAAAGTTGTACATACAGGTTTGTGTGTCACAGTTCATTGAATGAATGCAAAAAGAGAATTCTCAAGAAATTGCACAGCAGGGTTTGTCTCTTCAGTAGTATCATATATCTCAAGCTTTTCATCTGAAAGATTAATAATGAAAAGACATTAGTGATCAATCTGATGATATGATGCAATAAGGTCTGTCATATCAGAATGAAGATAAAGAAACATAGTATTTCTCTTCTTCAAGGCTTTCATTAAATTGATGAGATTCAGAACCTGTGTCTTCTTGTCAAACAGAAATAGAGATTTAAGCACATGAAGTATGACATGATTGTTCAATCAGATCTTCTGAACAGACTGTTCAGTAAAGTTAAAGCAAGAGAGATCATGTTGAAGTTGCTTTGTACTTTGTGTAGTACTCAAGAACAAAGGTCAAGTAGATTTCTTGTGATGATGAATTGTATATTATATTCATCACTGTATTTCATCAACACTATCACCTGCTTCATATGCTGATGGTTTCTCATCATCATTAAAGTCTTTTTCTTCTTCTTCTTCTTCATTGTTGTCATTTTTCATTATGATAAGATTGATGATTTTGCAAAATTCACTGCTTTCTATGCTCTCTGTGCTCTTTTGCTTCTGTATGTCTTCAAACATGCTTACAAACATGCTCTTTACTTCTTCAAGGTTGACATCAGAGTTATTTGCCTCAATCAGCTCAGCATTCTTCAGTTCATTAGACTTGAGTATTCTTGTGTCTTCTTGGTTATTGTTGTGTCTTTTCAGGTTCTCTTTCAGCATTTCATCAATCTTCTCTACATCATTTGTCTCAGTATTCTCAGCATCTGCATCATGTCATTTATCTTTGTCTGCATCACCTGTTTGATTTATCTTAACCTCACTCTTCTCATTCTTCTCAGCCTTGTTCTCTTCATTCTTTTTAACCTTGTCATTTTCGTCATTCTTGACTCTGCTTTTCTCATTCTTCTTGCTCACTTCATCCTTACTCTTCTTATTTGTCTTTACCTCACTCTTTGTGTTTTTCTTCACTTCAATCTTCTTATTTTCTTCACTCTCACTCTTAATCTTCTCATTCTCACTCTTCTCACTCTCTTCTTTTTTATTCTTCTCATCTTTCTTTTCTTTCATCTTCTTCTCACTCTTGCTCTTTTTGTTCTTTTCTGTCTTACTCTTATTATCTTTCTTTACTGCAATCTTCTTATCTGTCTTATTCTTCTTCACTTCAGTCTTTTTATTCTTCTCTACCTCACTCTTTGTATTCTTCTCACTCTTTTGTCTTTCATTTATCTTCATCTCACTGTTCTTGTCTTTTGATCCTCTTTGTTTCTCATCTTTTTCTGTCTTGTCATTCACACTTTGTCTGAGGCCTTAAGCTGATCAAGTAGTTATGTGCCTTAAAGTGAGTATTGATTTGAGATACTGCTGTATCAAGATGCAGCTGCTTTGTGATCTCAGCATCATATTAGTCTGCTTTGATGTTAGTGTCTGTGAATGGCTGTGTTGCTTAAAATAGCTCATTTTGAGCTTAATTTTCTGATAGTTCTTAATGTTTAAGGCTTGAGCGCTTCTCATTTTCATCTTGACACTTAGCATGTGTTTAGTATCTCTGCAAATCTTATTCTTTATTCAATCTCTGTAAGTAGAAGGCACAATTCAATCTGAATCAGAATAATTTATTGTCTTTGCAATGTTTGAATCAAGATTGACACCATAATGATATGCATTTGAATCAATAAGAATCAGATCATCTGATTGTTGAATAATCACAAAGAACTAAATTCATTATGAATGAAGAAATAAGAGTGATAGAAAAAGCATCTGATAATGAAGAAATTGACTGCATCTTGATTAAATGTTCAACAATTTTGCTAGACATTCTTTCAGCTTGTGAGTGCACTGTGAGTTGATGATAATCTACAGTTTGTCTTTCATTACTTGCTCAAGCTTTGAAGCCACATAGTTGCTTGATATGTCTTCAAGAAAAGGCATAGTAAATGGTGTCACATCATTAAAAACCCTTTTTGATGCTTTATCAGCCTCTTTCAGATACACTAAATTCTCTTCACACTGAAATTGTTGCTGTTAAATGTTGTCTTGATAGATCTTACAACCTTTAACATTTGAGTAGAAAGATTTCACATGTATTATCAAATATTCATTAAAGAAAGAGCCGTAGTCTTGTTCAACCTGATACAGGTTTGATAAATCAAGATTTTTAGATGACTTCAGCAAAGCAAAGACCACTGTCACAGTCTTAAAAGATGAGGGTTCAAGAGTAAAAATGTTGATTGTTGAAGACAAACAAACTGTGACTGAGAAACACAATTGAGCAACAACAGCAGATAAAATCATTGTCTCTTACTTCTGATGCAGTATTGTCTGTACCTCATTGAGTGAATAATTTTGTCATAGCAAAGATTTGATTTCTTGATCAAGAATATCTGACATCTTGCTTATTAAAGACTGTTTGTGATGATGAGCTCAAGTGACTCTGTGAGTACATCTGAGTTCACTCACTTAACTGTGACCTGTTTTGTGGTTTGCAAGACATAAATCAGGTTATCTGTCACATAAGGTGTAATCACATTAACTGTGATATTATTGCTTAGTCATTCTTTACTAATCGCCCCTATTTAAGTATTAGTCATCATTTTCTATATATACTCAACATAGCAATAATGACAAGAAAACAAAAACACTGTTAACAGCAGTTAAACTGACAAAACCCTATACAATCATAAAAATAAAGTTATTCACATTTCTGACAAACAGCTTGCAATCAATAAGCATATACATAAAATAACATTCTTTAATACTAATGAAGGTCTCATTTACCACACTCAGTCAGAGATACTGTCTTTAATAAATTCTTTAATAGACAGCTCATGATAAAGTCACATTTGAGTGATGCAGAAGGTGGTTCTTTTCTCTCATGTTATGATGGTTTGTGAAGCCTTTTCTGAAGATTGAGATGATTTTGCAATAACTGCATGAAACATTAAACAGCACATTAATGTCATATGTTGTACAGCATGTTGAGCTGTCATCTTCAAAGATATAATAGAGACCTTTTTCAAGTTTTCTCAGACAGTTCATCTCTCTTTTTTCTTCAGTAACAACCACATGAAATTCAATTGCTGCATTAAGAAATTTAATGACATAAGGGTACTGTCTCTGTTCTGTGAGCCTCAAACAATACACAATCTCTTGTTCAGATGTATCTTTTCTGCCTCAATCAACTTCAGAAGATGTGAACATATTCTTTGATGATGGCCTCATTCAGTACAAAACTGACAGACATTACAATCACTTTTCTGTTCTGAAGTTCTGCTTCATGTTTCTTGCTGGTTTGTCTGTACTGATGTCACACTATGTTCATAATTCACTGATGATGAATATGATTGTGAAGAATAGCTTTGTAACAAATATAATTGATATGACTTGAGAGAAGCAGAATGAACAGCTGTTGTCATGACTTTGTTTATCAAATGCTCATAGTGATTAAGCTTAGCTTGCAATGACAATGTTAAGTTCTGAAACTTTGTGGCCAACTCATCAATATTAAACTTAGGCATGATAATAGATCTGATATGTGTAGTGAATGCTTCCTTATTAATTGCTGTTGTTTCTTCTCACTACTGATTTATTAACTTCTGCAGAGTTTTCATGCTATTGTTATTATCACACAACACATTTAGACTCTTCTTCTCTTCACACATTTGCTTTGCTGTCTTCAACATGACATTTAGACAAAATGTGTCTGAAACTGACGTCTTTATTCCGGCCTGTCTAACTATCTTTGTCTGCTTCTTCTTCAGCAATCCTTTCAGAAATCATAAGCACACAGTATAGTTATTGAGTTCTTGTTTTGTGATCAGATGACTCAATATGACGCAATATTGAAGACAATAAGTACAGAGATCTTTCTTGCTGAAGAATTGCTTGTATTGCTCAAGATATACACGCAAATAGGATTGTTGCTTGATATTCTGCTGTATATAGTCTTTCTGCAGATGTTCTTTAAGTTGCTCTCAATTTCTGCTCTTATATTCTGACAGAGATTTGATATGCTTGCTAATAAGATTCTTACAATATAATGACAAGTGCTGCACCATGAGCTTCTCAATAAGGTCATGATCTTGACAGGTATTCTCTCATGCCTTAAGAAAGTTTGTGATATTCATGTTATCAAAATGTGAGGCTTCTGTTAATTCAGAAGTAGAAATAGACATATAGATAATGAGTTGCTACATAACTAGAGGACTTGAAGATGTGCTCTTGATTGACTTGTTCAAAGAAGAAGAAGAAGATTTTTGAGAATCTGACATATAGTTGAAACCGCATTGTATGTATGAAATAAACTGAACAAGTACAATGATAATAAGCTGTTGCTGCCACAAGAGAAATTGTAATAATGAAAACTGATACTGATATGAGGATCCTGTCTTTTTTAAAGCATGATGACATCAGTATATTTGCTTCATTTTCACCTTCTGAAGTAGCTCTCATTGCTTTTTCATTTCAGAAAATACCAATTTCCCTCTTAATAAATCTTATTCAGGTAGTGGCTTTTCAAGGTCAAATAAGGTGCTCACTTCAAATTCTGTCTGCTTGTGATGTTATATCACCTCATAATCGCCAGTTGTTGAGAAAATGACTGTTTGTCTTGTTTCTAGATAATGACAATAGACTCACAACAAAGATGATTATGAAAGTTATTTGCACAATGATGTGCTCACTGATCTGATAAAGAAGACAAAGTAGTATTTTAAACAAGAAGAACCTAACTGAACTGTTCAAAACAAGTGCTGTCTAATGAACTCAAACTTCTGTGTGTTGTATCTGATTTCCCCCTTTCTATATGGCGGAGTTTTTCAATTTAGCCCTTCCTCACTTCCTCTCATCATACATTCTTTCTGTTTTCACAACAGTATGAGATTTGAGGTGGTTTAAATAGACAGGTGGCTTGAGTAACAGAAAAATACATTAAGCAGATTGAGACTCAGAAACATGATGAACAATCTGTTAACTCACTCACTATTGAAGTTCTTGAAGAAGAATCAGGCAGTACAAGAACAAACTGACATGTTGCAGAAAGAGAATAAAGAAGAATGTAATGCACACATTGAAAAAGAAAGACTTAAAAAAGTATTGACTTGATTGAGAAACTCACATAGCAGTCTAAGCATTGATTCTACTCACATTCATCACTTACATGCAGAACAGTGCATGTAACACAGAGTTCAGTAAAGATTTGTGAAAGACATTGCTTAGTTTTGTGACACTGAAACACTGATGCATGTGACATGTTCATTCTTTAATCAACTTTAGATTGTCTTGCACACCTGCAGCCTCTGCCTCTTTGTCAGCCTATCACTGATGATGATCTTTCTCTGTTTGACCTTATATTGCTTGTTTCAACATCAATGTGAAGCACAGCTGCAGCTGTTACAGTTCTTCTTCACTACAGTGAATCTCATTAAACACTTTATCTGAACTCTATCTTTGTGATCAAAGAGTAGTATCTTGTAAGGGTTGAACTTGAGTTTTCTTAATATGTCTGAGTGAGCTGGGTGATACGCTCACAGAACTCACAATCAACTGTTAAAATAGATTTTCTTAACTCTCACTATCTCAGACAAGTTTGCACTATCTTCTTCATCATGCTCATCATTATCACATCTCATAAATACATAGTTTTTTGCAAAGATCTTCTTGCTGTTGACTGAGTTTGTTAATCAGAGTGAGAAAAAGAAGATGACAGAGATAGTGCTTATGAATAGGTTAAAGATTGACTCTGTGACATTTTCAGCTCATCTTTAAAGTGACTGCTTGCAACACTGATGTTAAATTCAGACTGACAGTATTGCTATCATGTGCAATCAATCGCTGAGGTCTTTAAGAGCGCGTTTGAGGTCATTGACTTCACTGAGGTGAAGTGTCAACAGCAGACAGCTGAGTGTTGCTGTTAATTGAAGTCTTCAGATCCCGCTGCTTCTTCAGTAAAGAGCTTACAAGAATCTCATTTTCATTATGATCTGTCTTTGCAGCACTGTTGTGAGTGATAACTATTGAGAGAATGTATATTAAAATAAGCTTGAAGACAATCTGAGACAAACTGTTGAGCTCACCTTGATCACTCATTTAAGAAGGCACCTAACTTAGTTCAGTGTTTTTGATTCTCATGAAGTTACTCACAAAGAGAAGAGAAGAGTGTAAGGTTAAGATAGCTTAAGAAGAAGAAGACTATATCTATTCTATACTAAGCTTGTTATCTAGTTCTTCATAATTATAGTAGTTATTATAAAGCTCTCAATCATTAGTCTCAGTGAGTCTTTTGACAGAAAAATCAAGAACATCATTGTTATGACCCTCTGCTACAGCAACCACTGAAAGAAAGTGGCTCATTGATGAGGTTACTCTTTTGAGCTATCAGAAAGCTTCAGTGCAACAGTTAATAAATGAAATACTAAACAGCTACATCACAGATGCAAGATTTTGCTTCTGAAGAGACTTTCTCAGATCTTCATTGAGTGAGATTAAGGCTTTTAGCAGTTTAACACTGCTGTTCTTGTTTGTGTTCTTGTTAATGTTTTAACAGTTATAGTGTCTGTTGTGGTTTCAGGTAATATTGTCTTCAGTGATGGTTGATTCGCTAACCTTGCTGTGTGACGTTATAGTAGCACTGATAGAGGCTGTAAAATGTGCTGAGACAAAGTTGCTGAGATCTGAAGATGACAGTCTCTGCTGCTGTCTCTGATGATTCTGTCTTGCTTGATCTCTCTCAAAGATTCTCTCATATTTTGCAAAAACATTGTAAATGTTGTCAGTGAAAGCTGATGACACTTGACTCAGACTGTTGCAATTAAACACTTTCATCACAGTTTGACTGTCTGACACAGATCAGTTAAACCTTCAATACACTGCAGGTTGTGACTGCTGACTATCATCAACATTCTCTTCATTGACAATGTCATGATCAGTGTTGTCAGTCTTTTAATCATCACTGACACCTTTAATGAGTGCTGAGTCAATATTGATCTTGCTTGAGAGATCATAAAAGAAAGTGCAGGTTCTCAGCTGACCACTCACAGAAGTGAAATTGAGACTGAATGTAGTGTTGTTCAGATTGTTGTGATTGAGTTCAATTGAATTTGCTGCAGTGAGTTAGTGAGAATTCTCAATAAAATTGATGAAGATGAACCTGAGAAAGCAGCTTTGAGAAAGTGAATTACTCACCTTAACTATTGTCAGATTTTAAACTGACAGCATCAGTATCAGTATGAGCCTCAGCAAGATTGCCTCTTAAACTACTTTCATTAATCAGCTGTTGAGTGAGTCTCAGTGTGTTCTTTTTTACAGCTTTCTTAAACTGCATCACAAAAAGAATGTCTGAAAGAAATGAAAGATCATTGTCATCATCATTGTTGCTGTTGTCACTGAGGCAGTCAGCATCACTTCTGACACAGTCATCTTTAAGGGCTTTTGATGTGGTATCTTTTAAGATCATGTCAGGTATTAAATTCTTTCAAGGCTTCAATACTCTGAGTTCAGACCTTGAGCCCTGTAAGAATCATTGCTATTGAGCTGTCATTTTAAGAAATGCTCTCTCTGCTGATCAGATTCAGTAAGATTCACAATCTTCACAACCTTCACACACTTCAATGTATTATCTTAACTGATGTGTTGTCAGTCACACTCAATAGGCATGAGAGAAGAACAATTGCAGATAAATAAGAAACAAGTGATTCAGTTGCTGAAGACAGTCATCATTTAAGAGAATTGATAAAAGCAAATAGAATTCATTGTAGTGTAAGAGTTTTAGCAAAAAGGCACAAGTGGCTTAAGATTTGCATGTAAGAAGAAGACAAAGACAGAGAGCATCAAGGGTAAAACTTTAAAGATGTGCAAGTGCAGCTTTATCTATTCAAGATGCAGTTCTTACAGACTCTTCAGCATAAACCTAAACTCTCAGCTGCACAGCCTTGTGTTTTAGCCTGCAAAAATTTCAGACTCACTCATACTTGCTGTCAGACACAACAGTTGTGATGACTGTTTAAAGCAGATGAATCTCAACAGAAACATTAGTAAGAAACTCATCACATCATAACATATGCAGCTGATAAAGACCTCATCATCATCAAGACTGTTTCTGTCTGACTGTGATGTGTTAAATATTCATGTTGACAAGTATTCTGACTGCAGTTTATGCAAAATTCATCACTGAGAATTAAATGAGCTAAATCAGCCTTGCCTTCATCACTAAACAGAAGTATCTGTTCATGTGAGTGATGATAAATTAAGCACAGTCTTCATTCTCAATGCATGCAGAACAGGTTACATCTCACTGCAGCATTAGTGTCATTCAGTCACATTGCAATGATTCTCAAGACTCTGCTGACAGACAAGGTGTGACATCACAACATTTCTTCTCAGTTTGATCTTTATTTTGCAACACAGTTATTAAGTGATTGAGCAATCAAGCAATTGAGTCATCAAGTTGTAACATGTGCTGAGAAGAAGAAGAAGAAAAGAAAGATTAACAAAAGACTTCTGAGAGAAATGCAGTCAGATAAAAGAAGTGCATCTGAAATACAAGCTGATTCTTTAAATTCAAAGCTGTTTTGAAAAAGCTGCAAAGAACAAGTTGTAGAATGTTATGTAGCAGACTGATTCAGAATGAAGACATTTTGCACATTCAAATCAGCTGAGATTACAACAGGGTGCTTGCACACTGCAACATCTGACATAGTGGCTGAACTTTAAATGCCTTAATGATGAAGACAATTGACAATCAGCAATCAGCAATGATAAAAGTAAAGAGAATGAAGCAGTACAGAAGCAAGACAGGCTTTAAAAGAGAAAGAAGTGAGAGAGGTCATCTAACACACAAAGTGTCAGAGTGAATACAAACATAGTTCATGTTACTAAGCATGCTAAGTGAGAACTCATATAAGAAGAGCTTTTTTGAAGATAAAGACTCTTCAGAGATTAGTCTTGACATCAATTAAAATATATGATTTCACTCTATCATTGAATAGTTTGTGCATTGTCATACCTCACACTGTCATAAACCTGTTCTGATACCTATCTGAGATGAATAAATGTGAAACCTTACAATTCTAATCTCTTCAACCTCTCTCAGTTGACAGTTTGTTGTATGACAATATGCAGACAAGAAGTTGACATCATCAAAGCAACAGTCACATATTGAGTTCATCTCATCAAACTCAAAGTTGCACAGAATTTAATGATTTTCTTGAAGAAAATTCACCTTCAGCTGATTCATCACAAACAATGCAATGTGAGACTGATGATTCTGCATCTACAATACAAGATTTAACAATGAGTTGAAACAGACAGAAAAGAAAAGAAATCTGCTTCTAAAGAAATGTTGTCTTGCATCTGTTCAGAGAAAGATTCAAGTGCTGCAAAGTTAAGACACTGACAAGTTGCTTGTTGATGACCCTTCTGATCTGAAGACTGATTATACCTCTTTTATATTGAAGCACACTCAATTCATAGCCTTTATCAAGCAGTCTGCAGAGAACTACCTCAACACAATGATGTTGAAGAGAAACATTTGCTCAGAGTGTTTGAACATTTACACTGAGAAGACAGTACAGAAGCATCTCAACTTTGTATGCAGCACAGAGACAGTGTTTCATCTGATGTCTGAAAATTTTCTTAAGAACAAAGCAAAGATTCTATACATCATGCAGTTTCTGATGAGAAAACCACAAAATGCATGATATTGACATCAGAAAACTGTCCCTCTTGAGAATATCTCATGAAAGTACTTTATCAACTATCTTTTCAATTTTGTCAAAGACTCAGTGAATCATCAGTTGCATAATGTACAAACATACACTGAGGCTGTACAGAAGTCAGATCAAAGTGTGCACACTTTTACAGCCTATCTCAGCATTCTGAAAGCACAGTTAATGTTGTACAATGAGAAACAGCTGATAATGCATTTCTTTACAAAGCTGCAATCAGAAATCAGAAAGATCTTATTAAATTATTAAGATCTTTCAGATAAGCAGAACAGCTTAATAATTCTGACTGTGCAGCTGAAGAGCAATCTTCACACATCTGACACTACAAAGCTGAAAAAGACTTTTGATGATTCTTGTTTAAGAAATACTTCAGGTCAAGCATTTTCTTTTATTGATTGAAGACTATCTGAGCAGACATCATTGAGGCAATGAGATAACATCAGTGTGACATCAAGTTCATCTTTCTTTCACTTAAGAGCAAGACTGAATGTAATCTGTTATTGCTGTCAAGAAAAAGACCATTACTCAAGTGATTGCACAAAGTCAATGAACAACTCAAATAAGATTCACATATTCTCAGTGACTTCATTAAAAAAAGAGAACATCACATTGAGACCTCAATGTCAATGCAACAAAGAGTAAAAGTAAAGATCATGCTCAGCATTATGACTGAAGAGACTATTGTTATAAAGGTCAGTTAAGCATTGAGCACCTTTCTTCTGAATATCAGTGCTGAATTCAATGTGATTAGCCAGTGTTTCACTGTCACAAATGAGATGGTCAAATTGAATGCAAAGATATTGCACTTTCTTCTTCTGAGCAATCACTTCATCTATTGCTATAAGGCATATTTAATGAAGTATCAACTAAGAGACAGCTGAAACCAGAAACACAACTGTGAACATGTCTTCTATGTCTTGAAAAAGAATGAACCTGACCTGATAATGAGCCTATCAGCTCTAAAAAAAATATAAGTTCATATTGACTGTGAGCTGTGCAGCTGACACTTCAGCATCAATTTGCAGATGTTGAGTCTGAAAAATCTGAACAAATTTAAAGAGACAGCTACGGCAGTCCATATTGTGCAAACTGAAAAAACCTCATTTTCAGTTTTCAGATTTCAGATTTCAAATGTTGAATGTCAGACAAGCAATGCTGTGGGTTAAATCACCTCATAAGATGTAGTCTTGATGTCAATTGTAGTTAGTCAATGTAGAAGTGTAGTATGTTCTTTGAATTAACCTGTGTATGTGTAGATGCATTCTTCTAGTATGAGTCAATCAAAGGTTTGCATGTCTGTACTGATATGAGATTCAACAGTCCTGACTCACTGAGCAACCATATTGTCACAGAGAACATAAAATGACATTGAGTAAAATACTCTGAATAATGAGTGACACAGAATAGAATATACTGTGAGTACAGGCAATGTGAAGTAGCATCAGGCGACACAGAGTAGGATACTGTGACTATGAGTGATGCAGAGTAGGACCAGGCGACACAGAGTAGAATACTGTGGCTATGGGTGACGTGGAGTAGGATCAGGTGACACAAGATAGAATACTGTGGCTATGAGCGACGTGAAGTAGAATCAGACGACACAAAATAAAATACTGTGGCTATGAGCAACGCGAAGTAGAACCAGGCGACACAAAATAGAATACTGTGGCTATAAGCGACACAGAGTAGAACCAGGCGACACAAGATAGAATACTGTGGCTATGGGCGACGCGGAGTAGGACCAGGCGACACAAGGTAGAATACTGTGGCTATGGGTGACGCAGAGTAGAACCAGGTGACACGGGGTAAGATATACTGTGAATATGAGCGACATGAAGAAGAATACTGTGGCTATGAGCAACGCAGAGTAGAACCAGGTGACACGGGATAGGATATACTGTGAATATGGGTGACATGAAGAAGGATACCCATATCAGTATGAAGACTATAGACTAAAGAATAGAAACCCATTGTCTTGTGTGCAAACTGTCTTTCACCCTCTATTTTCTTGATTTAAAAGGCTGATGACTTGAGGATCCACTGACTGACATCTAAGATCATGTACATTTATGTTCTGATTTTGACAGAGTTGTGTTCTTTGCATTTGACATATTGTGAATGAAGTGATCTTGCATCTTGATTGAACTGACATCTGCATCTGCATCACAGT
>JAABUP010003731.1_pt1 | contig 26437 bp, 25 predicted proteins | sample 5559201 | NCBI WGS metagenome assembly JAABUP01 (sample SAMN10711887, study PRJNA513373) | rock metagenome | isolation source: Antarctica rocks | place: Antarctica | reverse complement strand
GGACCGCAACGTTACTGGTGCTCTACGAGCTGGCCGCCGGCGCGCTGATCGGTGGCGCGCTGGGTCTTGCGGGTGCCTGGTGGCTGCGCCGGGTGGCGTTGCCGGCAGGTGGCCTCTATCCGTTGGCCACCATCGCCTTGATCGTCGGCGGTTACGCGCTGGGCGGTGTCGCGCACGCCTCGGGATTCTTGGCCGTCTACATCACTGCGCTGATTCTCGGGAACTCGTCACTACCGAACAGGGCCACCACCCTGTCGTTCGCCGAGGGCCTGGGTTGGTTGGCTCAGATCGGTCTGTTCGTCCTGCTCGGTCTCTACGTCGATCCCACTCAGCTGCCGCGGATGTTGTTGCCGGGGCTCATCATCGGTCTGGTCCTGCTGCTGGTGGCCAGACCGCTGTCGGTGATGTGTGCTGCCGGACCGTTCCGGATGCCGTGGCGGGAACAGGCATTCCTGTCCTGGGCGGGGTTGCGGGGTGCGGTACCGATCGTGTTGGCCACCATCCCGCTCACGCTCGGCCGGGACAGCGCGGCAGACCTGATCGACCTGGTGGTCGTGGTGGTGGTGGTCTACACCCTGCTGCAGGGGACGACGTTGGCCAGGGTGGCGAGATGGTTGGGGGTGCTGGACCTCTCGGAGTCCATGGAGGTGCAGATCGAGGCGTCAACCCTGGACCGGATGGGTGCGCACGTCCTGCAGGTGACGGTGCCGAATGGTTCGCGGCTGCACGGCGTCTACCTCGCGCAGCTGAGGTTGCCGGCGCGAACGGTGGTGGCGCTGCTGTCACGGAACGGCGGACCGGTGCCGGTGGCCCCGACCACCCGGTTGCAATACGGCGACGAGCTGCTGATCGTGGCACCGGAGAACGTCCGCACGGCCACCGAGCGCCGGCTGCGCGCGGTGAGCCGCAGCGGCCCGCTGGCCGGGTGGTTCTCGCAGCCGGGTCGTCCGGCGACGCCGGGCCCGGATCGGCACGGACGCGGGCCTGCGCCGGCGGCGGACGATGGCTCCGCGGACGTTTGACAGACTGGCGGAATGAGCCACCCCGCCAGTGACCCGGAGCGGGAGCCTGTCGACCGCGCCGACCCGGCGGCCCCGTCGGACGACGCCCGTCCCCGGCCGCGCCGGCTGGGGCTTGTGCTCGCGCTGGCGGCGGTCATCCTGGTCGCCGATCAGATCACCAAGTTCATCGCGGTGGCCAACCTGACACCGGGGCAGTCACCGCGGGTCCTCGGCGGCTTGATGTATCTCTCGCTGGTCCGCAACGCCGGGGCAGCCTGGTCCATCGGTACCGGACTCACCTGGGTGCTGGCGCTGATCGCCTGCGTCATCGTCGTGGTGATCATCCGGCTGGCGTCGAAGCTGCGGTCCGGGACGTGGGCCAGCTGTCTCGGGTTGATCCTCGGCGGGGCACTCGGGAACCTGGCGGATCGGATCTTCCGCAGTCCCGGATTCATGCGCGGCCACGTGGTCGACTTCGTGTCGGTGCTCGGTCCGGATGCGCGGTACTTCCCGGTGTTCAACGTGGCCGATTCGGCCATCACCATCGGCGGGGTCCTGTTGGTCGTCACCGCCCTGCTCGGTATCGAATTCGACGGCAGCCGGGTCCACCGGCGTCCGGCTGCGTCCTCTGGCCGGCACGTCACGGACGAGTCGCTCGGCCCGAATCGACGCGCGAGCCCGGATGACTGAGTACCGCCGGCTCCCGGTACCCGACGGTCTTGCCGGGATGCGGGTGGATGCCGGTCTGGCCAGGATGCTCGGCTTGAGCCGGACCACCGTGACGACGCTGATCGATGCCGGTGACGTACTGGTCGACGGGATCACAGTGGCACGCTCGGCCCGGCTGGACCCGCACAGCTGGCTGGAGGTGACATTGCCCGAACCCGACCGGGGGCCGGTGGTGACGCAGCAGCAGGTGGACGGATTCAGCGTGCTGTACGCCGACGACGACATCGTCGTGGTCGACAAACCGGTCGGTGTGGCCGCCCACCCGTCCCCGGGCTGGACCGGGCCCACCGTGCTGGGCGCTCTCGCCGGCATGGGCATCTCGCTGTCCACCTCCGGCGCGGCGGAACGGCAGGGCATCGTGCACCGGCTGGACGCCGGCACCACCGGAGTGATGGTGCTCGCCAAGAGCGAGCATGCCTACACCGTGCTCAAGGACGCATTCCGCGACCGGACGGTGACGAAGATCTATCACGCGGTGATACAGGGCCTGCCGGATCCGACGGACGGCACGATCGACGCACCGATCGGCCGGCACCCGAAGTTGGACTACAAGTTCGCCGTCGTCGCCGGCGGGAGAGACTCGGTCACCCACTACGAAACCCTGGAGGCGTTCCGGTCGGCGACCCTGGTGCAGGTACGCCTGGAAACCGGGCGGACGCACCAGATCCGGGTGCACTTTGCCGCGATGAAGCATCCGCTGGTCGGCGACATCACCTACGGAGCCGACCCGGTCCTGGCGAAAAGGGTTTTGCTACAACGACAATGGCTGCACGCCCGGATGCTGTCCTTCGCCCACCCGGCCGACGGCCGCACCGTCGAGTTCACCAGCGAGTATCCGGGCGATCTGGTCGCCGCGCTCGAGGTGCTGCGGGCAGGCTGAACGCCGCGGCTTCGACCAACAGCCGGGTTCATTTCCGCCGCGGCCGCGCACGCGTTACACGGACCAGGTGAGAGTGCGATCGATGAGATCCGGCCGGACGCACCAACGGACACCTCGCAGGTCGGTGGCCGCGTCGATCAGGAAGATCGTCCAGCCATCTGCCTGAGCGCCCGGCCGGACGCCGACCCGATGGGCGGGATGACCGGCGACGGCGACCGGAGCCTTGGGCAGCGTCCTGCCCGCCGCATCGACGAGGAAAAGGTAGAGGTCCGGCATGCAGTCGTGCGGAGCCGGGCCGGCGTTGGCCAGCGTGGTGCGCACCAGCACCGCCCGCTCCCCATCGTCGAGGTGATAGCCGGCAGCGCTCAGGATGTCGTTGCCGGGGTCGATCACCTCGGCGACCGTCACCGATACCTGCTCGCCAGAGAGGCCGACGGTGCGCTGTGCGCGCCCGACCGGGGGTCCCGCTGTCACCGAGGCCGCGCCCGGCTGATCGCCGCGGGTGGTCCAGGAAGCGTTGCCGGGGAGACCCCAGACGGACTGCGCTGACGGGGGCGCGGCGCCGCGTGCGTCCGGCGGTGGGGATGCCGCCGGTGCACGCTGCACGATCTGCCACAGCAGCGCCCGATCACCTTCGGCCACCAGCCTGAGCGGTAGCCCCGCTTCCGCCATGCTCACCATCCGGGTGGCCGCCTCGGCCTGCGTCATCCCGGCCTGCCAGGCCGCCTGCGGCAGACCGATGGAGCCCGACCGTGACAGTTCGGCCAGTAACCGCAGATCGGCGGAATCGGGGACCGGACGTCCGGCGGGAACACTCGTCACCCGGTCGAACCTACTTGACGGCATCCCACCCCGCCGCTGGTGTTGCGCGTCGGTAGCTGTCGGCAGCGGGTGGTAGAACGGACCTTCGCAGCAAGCGCGGGAACGTGTCAGTGGATGTGGCTGGAAGGAGCCGGTTGGTGGGCGGTTCCGACTCCTTCGTACATCTGCACGTACACACCGAGTACTCGATGCTGGACGGTGCCGCCCGGCTGGGTCCCTTGTTCGAGCGCACCGCCGAGATGGGCATGCCCGCCCTGGCGATGACCGACCACGGCAATCTGTTCGGCACCTACGACTTCTACACGGCGGCCAGAGCGGCGGGCGTCAAGCCCATCATCGGGCTCGAGTCCTATCTCACTCCGGGGACTGCCCGGTACGACCGCACACCGGTGCGCTGGGCTGATGGTGGGGAGGACGACGTCTCCGCCCGCGGCGCCTATACCCACATGACGTTGCTGTCGGAGACCACCGCCGGCATGCACAACCTGTTCCGGCTGTCGTCCCGGTCCTCGCTCGAGGGATTTTTCTACAAGCCGCGCGCCGATCGGGAACTGCTGGCCGAGTATGCGCAAGGACTCATCGCCACCACCGGCTGTCCCAGCGGCGAGGTGCAGACCCGGCTGCGGCTGGGCCAGTACGACCAGGCGGTCGCCGCCGCCGCGGAGTTCAGGGACATCTTCGGCCGGGAGAACTTCTACCTGGAACTGATGAGTCACGGCATCGACATCGAGCTCCGGGTCAGGGACGACCTGCTGCGGCTCGGCCGCCAGCTCGACCTCCCGCTGCTGGCGACCAACGACCTGCACTACGTCGATGCTGCCGACCACACCGCACACGCCGCGCTGTGCGCTGTCGGATCGCAACGGACCCTCGACGACCCGAAGGTGTTCAAGTTCCACGGCGACAGCTACTACCTCAAGTCGCCCGCCGAGATGCGGAAGTTGTTCCCGGAGAGCGACTTTCCGGGTGCGTGCGACAACACCCTGGCCATCGCCGAGCGCTGCAGCGTCGAGTTCGACGAGTCCAGTTCCTACATGCCGCGGTTCCCGGTGCCGGACGGGGAGAGCGAAACCAGCTGGTTCGTCAAGGAGGTCGACCGCGGCCTGGCCGGCCGTTTCCCGAACGGGGTGCCCGAGCCTGTGCGCGCCCGTGCCGACTACGAGGTGGACGTCATCACCTCGATGCGGTTCCCCGGGTACTTCCTGGTGGTCGCGGACTTCATCAACTGGTCGAAGAACAACGGCATCCGGGTCGGCCCCGGCCGCGGCTCGGGTGCCGGATCGATGGTTGCCTACGCCATGCGGATCACCGACCTGAATCCGATAGAGCACGGCCTGCTGTTCGAACGGTTCCTGAATCCGGACCGGGTGTCGATGCCCGACTTCGACGTCGATTTCGACGAGCGCCGCCGGGGCGATGTCATCAGATACGTCAGCGACAAGTACGGCGACGACCGGGTGGCGCAGATCGTCACCTACGGCACCATCAAGGCCAAGCAGGCGGTGAAGGACGCGGCCAGGGTGCTCGGCTACCCGTTCTCGATGGGCGACCGGATCACCAAGGTGATGCCGCCTCCGGTGATGGGTAAGGACGTCCCACTCGGAAAGATCTTCGACTCATCGCACGAGCGCTATTCCGAGGGCAACGAGTTCAGGTCGCTGGTGCAGTCGGACCCCGAGGTGGAGCGGGTGGTCGACACCGCGCTCGGGCTGGAGGGCCTGAAGCGGCAATGGGGCGTGCACGCGGCGGGCGTGATCATGTCGTCGGAGCCGCTTGTCGACCTCATCCCGATCATGATGCGGACCGAGGACGGCGCCGTCATCACCCAGTTCGACTACCCGACCTGCGAAAAGCTCGGGATGATCAAGATGGACTTCCTGGGGCTGCGCAACCTGACCGTGCTGGACGACGCCCTGCTGAACATCACGGTCAACGGCGGCGAACCGGTTGTGCTGGAAGATCTTCCACTGGACAACCAGCCCACCTTCGAGCTGCTGGCACGCGGGGACACGCTCGGGGTCTTCCAACTGGACGGTGGCCCGATGCGGGCGCTGCTGCGATCGATGCGGATCGACAGCTTCCAGGACATCTCCGCCGTCCTAGCGCTGTACCGCCCCGGCCCGATGGGCGCCGATTCGCACAACGAGTACGCGCTGCGCAAGACCGGGCGCAAGCCGGTGACGCCGATCCATCCGGAACTGGCCCAGCCGCTGGCCGATGTGCTCGACGAGACCTACGGCCTGATCGTCTATCAGGAGCAGGTGATGGCGATCGCGCAGAAGGTCGCCGGTTACTCCCTGGGAGCCGCCGACCTGCTGCGTCGAGCGATGAGCAAGAAGAAGAAGTCCGAGCTGGACCAGCAGTACGAGAACTTCTCCGGCGGGATGACCGAGCGTGGATACTCCGCCGCTGCCGTGAAGACATTGTGGGACATCTTGCTCCCGTTCTCCGACTACGCATTCAACAAATCGCACACCGCCGCCTATGGGCTGATCGCCTACTGGACCGGATACCTCAAAGCCAATCACCCGGCCGAGTACATGGCCGCGCTGCTCACCTCGGTGGGCGACGACAAGGACAAGATGGCGATCTACCTGGCCGAGTGCCGCACCCGCGGGATCACCGTGTTGCCACCGGATGTGAACGCCAGCGAGAAGAATTTCGCTCCTGTCGACACCGACATCCGGTTCGGGCTGTCGGCCATCCGCAATGTCGGGACCAACGCGGTGGCCGGCATTCTGGCCGCCCGCAAAGAAAAGGGCGGCTTCGCCGACTTCTCGGACTTCCTGGACAAGGTGGACGCGACCGTCTGCAACAAGAAGGTGATCGAGTCGTTGATCAAGGCCGGCGCCTTCGATTCGCTCTCTCACCCGCGCAAGGGCCTGCTGATGGTGCACACCGACGCCGTCGACGCGGTGTTGTCGGTGAAGCGGGCAGAGGCCGCCGGACAGTTCGACCTGTTCGGCGACCTGTCGGCCGAGGAGGTCGGCGGCGGCATGACGGTCGACATCCCTGACACCGAGTGGGACTCCAAACTTCTGCTCGGATTCGAACGAGAGATGCTGGGGCTGTACGTGTCCGGGCATCCGCTGGCCGGGTTCGAGAACGTGCTGAGCGCGCAGAGCGACAGTTCGATCCCGGAGATCCTGGACGGCACGGTCGCCGATCGGCAGATGGTGACCATCGGCGGCATCCTCACCGGACTGCAACGCAGGGTGACGAAAAACGGCGACCCGTGGGCGTCGGCCACCCTGGAGGATCTGGCCGGCTGCGTCGAGGTGGCCTTCTTTCCGAGGGTCTACGCCGACCATGCGCTGAACCTGTCGGAGGATGCCATCGTGCTGGTCAAGGGCCGGTTGTCCCGCAACGATGACCGGCTGTCCCTGCACGCCCAATCGGTGACCGTCCCGGACCTGAGCGTGGCCCCGGGAAAGGGACCGGTCCAGGTCCGGATGTCCGCCGTCCGATGTACCCCACCGGTGGTGGACCGGCTGCGCGAGGTGCTCCGCCAGCATCCCGGCACCACCTCGGTGCACCTTCGGCTGATGAACGGCAGCAAGGTGACGACCGTGCAACTCGACGATGCCTGGCGGGTCACACCGAACTCGGCGCTGATGGGTGACCTCAAGGCGCTGCTCGGGGCGGACTGTCTGGCGGAGCGGATCCTCTGACATGGGTTCTCGATGGATGGCCTGCGCCGCGGTGGGTGTGGTCGCTGTGATCGCCGGTGTCGGCCAGGCGTTCCTGTGGTCGGCCATTGCCCCGCGGCAACGCTGGATCGTCTACCGACCCGACCCGTCGAGGTTCCCGGACGGTCACAACTTTGCGCCGCTAGCCACCGAGAACGTCAACCGGTTCACCGCGATCGGGATGTTCGCCATGATGTCACTGGTGATCGGGGTGGTGATCGGCACAGCCGCCTGGCAGATCCGGTTCGCCAGGGGCCTGCCGATGCTGCTGTCCGCCGGGATCGGTTGTGCCGTGGGATCTTCGGTCGCTCTGCTGCTCGGGGCGCGGCTATCCGGCGGGGTGCTGCCAGCGGTGCTGGCCAAACAAGGCGTCGATCACGACCAGATCGTGACAATGCCACCCGGCATCTCGTGGACCACGCTGGTGATTGCTCCGCTGTTCGCGGTTGCCGTCTACACGGTGATCGCCGCGTGGCACCCGGATCCTGGGCTCGCCGGGGCACCGCGCAGGAAGCCGGAGGAGCCGGTCACCGCTCCCATTCCGAGTGTGGGTCACGCGCCCGTCAACTGAGGATTGCCTTACCGCACAACGCATTCGGTCTCCTCGCGCGACGTTTAGGACAGCCTTCGCTGCCTGGAATCCGGCGTCGGTCGGTGCCATGATCGGCATATGAAGGCGGGCGAATCGGTACACATCAACACCCCGGAAGTTCACCGCGGCAGCACCCCGGCAGTTGACAGCGGCGTCCGCCAGCGTGCGGAAGACCGCACCGAGTCGGACCGGCTGAACCGGCTGCGGGCCGGAGTGCTGGGGGCGAACGACGGCATCGTGTCCACGGCGGCACTGATCCTCGGCGTCGCCGGCGCCACCGGCGCCCGGGCAGCGATCCTGCTGGCCGGTTCGGTGGGCCTGCTGGCCGGCGCGATGTCGATGGCGGTGGGGGAGTACGTCTCGGTGTCAGCTCAACGGGACGCCGAGCGGGTGCTCGGTCACCACCCCGACGCGCTGGTCAATCCGGTCCAGGCGGCGGTTGCCTCGTTCGCCGCCTTCGTGCTCGGAGCAGCGATACCGCTGTCGGGCGTGCTGATCTCGACCACCGCCTGGGTGACGGTGATCGCCGTGACCGCGGCGCTGACGGTCACCGGCGCGGTGAGCTCCCGACTCGGCCGAGCCCCGGTACGTCGAGCGGTGATCCGCAACGTCGTCGGTGGCCTGGTCGCGATGGCGGTCACCTTCGGATTGGGCAATCTGGTCGGCGGCCTGTTCTGACGGTCCAATCAGTTCCGCGCGTCGGGTGGGCGGAAAGCGGCGAACGGATCGGTCACCCGGAGGTCGGTGACGGTGAACCGGTAGAGCGCAGCGGGCCGGCCGCCGGCCGGACCAGTCGGCGCCGTGGTCCCGGTGGCCGCGAGCATCCCCCGCCTGGTCAAGATCCGTTGCAGGTTGGTCGGATCGACGTCGTGCCCGAGCGCGGCGGTGTAGAGCCGACGCAGGGTGGCGATGGTGAACTCCGCGGGCGCCAGCGCGAATCCTATGTTGGTGTAACTGAGCTTGCCGCGCAGCCGCTGATGTGCTCGCGCTGCAATGTCCGCATGGTCCAAGGCCATCGGCGGCAATGCATCCATCGGATGCCACCTGGTGTCCGGCGGAACGGCCGGGTCGGCATCCAGCGGAACGATGCCGAGGAACCCGGTGGCGATGGTGCGCAGGCCCGGCACCCTGTCCGGTGCCGAGAACACGCCGATCTGCTCGAGGTGGGCGACCGTGGTCACATCGACCTTGGCGGCCAACTGACGTCGAGCAGAGGCATCGACGTCCTCATCGGGCAGTAGCGATCCACCGGGCAGCGCCCAGCGGCCGGCATCCGGCTGCCGAGCCCGTTGCCAGAGCAGTATTTCCAACCGGTCGGTGACCGAACGCACACCGAATACCGTGGCCAGAACTTCCGCCCGCAGTTCGACGTGGCGGGAATAACTGCTAGCATCGGACACGTTTCCGATTATAAGTCGAAAACCCCTGGCCCAGCAAGCGGCCTTCTCGACCGCAGGAGGCTTTGATGACGCTCACCGCAGCGACCACAGTGGCCGCGGACTTCCGGGAGCTCGTGCAGACACTGGCGGCTCAGCGCGATGCCGTGGTACTGGCGCACAACTACCAGGTTCCGGAGATCCAGGACGCCGCGCACTTCGTCGGTGACTCGTTGCAGCTCTCGCGGATCGCCGCGCAAGCGCCGCAGTCGACGATCGTCTTCTGCGGCGTGCACTTCATGGCCGAGACCGCCAAGATCCTGGCGCCGGAGAAGACCGTCCTGATCCCGGACGCTGACGCCGGGTGCTCGCTGGCGGATTCGCTGACCGCCGAGCAGTTGCGTGGATGGAAAGCGGAGAACCCCGAAGCTGTCGTGGTCAGCTACGTCAACACCACGGCGGCGGTGAAGGCGGAGACCGACATCTGCTGCACCTCGTCGAACGCTGTCGATGTGGTGGCCTCCATCCCGGCGGACCGGACCGTGCTTTTCGGGCCGGACCAGTTTCTCGGCGCCCATGTGCGCCGGATTCTCGGCCGGGACAACATCAAGGTGTGGGGCGGCGAGTGCCACGTTCACGCCGGCATCAACGGTGCAGAGCTGGCCGAGAAGGCCGCCGCAGAACCGGATTCCGAACTGTACGTACACCCGGAGTGCGGCTGTGCGACCAGCGCGCTGTATCTCGCCGGAACCGGCGCCGTGCCCGCCGACCGGGTGAAGATCCTGTCCACCGGCGAGATGGTGAAGGCCGCCCGGCAGAAGGCGATGTCGGGTTCGACCGCCCCGGTGCTGGTGGCCACCGAGATCGGGATGCTCCACCAGCTGCGTAAGTCCGCACCGGGAATCGACTTCCGGGCGGTCAACGAACGCGCGTCCTGCCGTTACATGAAGATGATCACTCCGGACAAGCTGCTGAGGAGCCTGCGCGAAGGCACGGACGAGGTGCAGGTCGCACGGGAGATCGCCGACCGGGCCAGGGCTTCGGTGCAGCGGATGATCGCAATCGGGCAGCCCGGTGGCGGCGAATGAACGGCCCGAACGGCATCCTGTGGGAGGCGAGCGCCGACGTCGTGGTGCTGGGTTCAGGCGTTGCTGGCCTGACCGCTGCCCACGACTGCGCGCAAGCCGGGCTGCGGGTGTTGGTGATCAGCAAGCAGGCCCCCGAATCCGGGAGCACCGGCTGGGCCCAAGGCGGAATCGCCGTGGTGGACGCGGCTTCCGGGGACACGGTGGCAGCCCACCTGCAGGACACCCTGGTCGCCGGCGCCGGCCTGACCGACCCGGTCGCGGCCGCCGCCATCCTCACCGAAGGACCGGCCGCCGTCGCCCGCCTGCGCAGCCGGGGAGCGGTGTTCGACGCCGCCGCGACCGGCCTCTTGCCCACCCGCGAGGGCGGCCACCACGCGGATAGGATCATTCACTCCGGGGGGGACGCAACCGGCGCTGAGGTGCAGCGTGCGCTGCTCAGCATGCCGGGGCTTCCGGCGATCCTGACCGGCCATCTCGGTCTGGACGTTGTCAGGGACCTCTCCGGGAAGGCCTGCGGCATCACGGCTCTGGATGCCGCGGGCCGGGTGGGGCTGCTGCGCGCGGGATCCGTCGTGCTGGCTACCGGTGGCGGCGGGCATCTGTTCGCTGCGACCACGAATCCGTCGGTGGCCACCGCCGACGGCGTGGCGATGGCCCTGAGGGCCGGTGCAGTGGTGGCCGACATCGAGTTCATCCAGTTCCATCCGACGGTCCTGTTCACGCCGGACAGCCCGCGGGGCCGCCGGCCGCTGGTCAGCGAGGCCGTTCGCGGCGCCGGCGCGGTTCTGGTGGACGGCGCCGGCCGGCGGCTGATGACCGGTGTTCATCCGATGGCGGACCTCGCCCCGCGAGATGTCGTCGCGCTGGCGATCACCCGCCGAATGGCGGAGAACCCCGGTGGCATAGCGGATCACGTCTTCCTGGATGCCACCCATATCGAGAACTTTGGCCGCCGGTTCCCGACCGTCACCGCCTCCTGCACGGCTGCCGGCATCGACCCGAACCGGCAGCTCATACCGGTGGCTCCGGCCGCCCACTACCAGTGCGGCGGCGTGGACACCGATCTGGACGGCAGGACAACGGTCCCCGGTCTGTACGCCGTCGGCGAGGTCGCCCGCACCGGCCTGCACGGCGCCAACCGGCTGGCCTCCAACTCCCTGCTGGAGGGGCTGGTGATGGGGGAGCGGACGGCGGCGGCGGTCATCGACAGGCCGGGCCGGGCCACCGATCCGGTTCGCATCCCGGTGCCTTCGGTGGGGAACCCGGAAGCCAGGGACACGCTGCAGCGGGAGATGAGCGAGCACGTCGGCATCGGCCGTACCCCGACCGGTCTGTCGGCCGTCGAGTTCCCGCGGCCGGTGGCGGCCACCGGTGCGGACGTCACCCGGGACGCCGTCGAGGTCGCGAACCTGACACTGGTTGCCCGGGCGGTCGTCACCGCAGCCCTGGTTCGCACCGAGTCCCGCGGCTGCCATGTCCGGCTCGATCATCCGGAACGAACGCTCGACTGGGCGCAACCGGTGACCATGTCGCTCATCGACGATGTGCTGGTCGTTGCCGATCTCCGGCCGGCGGTGGCCTCATGACCTCGACCGTGGACACCGGCCAGCTGGACAGGGTGATCGACTCCGCGCTCGCCGAAGATCTTGCCGACGGTCCGGACATCACCACGGAAGCGACGGTTCCAGCTGCGGCGACCGCCGTCGCCGCCCTGGTGCCGCGGGAGCCGGGGGTGCTGGCCGGGATCGACGCTGCCGTCGCGGTGTTCCGCCGGGTGGTGGGCGATTCGCTGGTACTGCAGCAGGTGTCGGCGGATGGAAGCCTCTTGACTCCCGGCCGGCCGGCTCTGGTGGTGTACGGTCCGACCCGTGGTCTGCTGACCGCCGAGCGAACAGCGCTGAACTTGCTCACCCATCTGTCCGGCATCGCCACCCTGACCAGATCCTGGGTGGACGCCGTCGCCGGCACCGGCGCGCAGATTCGGGACACCCGCAAGACGTTGCCCGGCCTGCGGGCGCTGGAGAAATACGCCGTCAGCTGCGGCGGCGGTGTCAATCACCGGATGAGCCTGGGCGACGCCGCCCTGATCAAGGACAACCATGTACTGGCCGCCGGTTCGGTGACCGCCGCCATCCAGGCGGTCAGGGCGGCGGCCGTGCTGCAGGGACGCCCCGACCTCACCATGGAGGTCGAGGTGGACACCCTTGACCAGCTCGACGAGGCACTGGCGGCCGGTGCGAAGCTGTTGCTGCTGGACAACTTCTCGGTACCCGACACCGCGGAGGCTGTGCGCCGGACCCGGTCTCGGCACTGCGACGTCGAGCTGGAGTCGTCGGGAAACCTCTGCCTGGATCAGGCCCGGGCCGTTGCCGGCACCGGCGTGGACTATCTGTCGGTCGGTGTGCTCACCCACTCCGCCCCAACGCTGGATCTGGGAATGGATCTGGCCAGCGGGTGACCTGCGGCCGGTGTCCGCACGAGCCGTTCCTGCGGCACCGATCAGCGAGCCAATGCGAACCGTCATACGCGCTCGGACGCCCACTCCGGCCGGGACTCATCGAAGATCGTCGGCACCGCACCCCACGACGACCAGGCCGCCAACACCGACTGCTCATCGGCTGTCGCCGGACGTCCCGCATAGGTCAGTTGCTGGGACAGCCGGATCGCGGCCAGGTTCGAGGTCACCCGGGATCGGTCACCCGACGGTGTGAGCTGCCCGGCAGGGTCCGGCCGGAAGGCTGGACCTGGGGTTACTGCTGGGGCTGGTTCGTCCGCTGCCGCCAGTCCCGGTCCGCTTGGTCCTCCTGCTCCTGGAGCCACTCCTGGCGCAGCTGCTCGTCCCGGCGAATCCCCGCGAGCCTGATCTGTTCCATCGGGTCGTCGTCCAGGTCCTCGTCGTCCTCGTCCGTCCCCGGCTCCGGGGTCGAGTAGACCAACTCCGCCAGCACCAACTCCTCGGCCTGCCGCTTCGCCGCGTTCAGCCGGCCCACCTTCTCCAGATACCCCTCCCCCACCGGATCCGGACCCGCCAACCGATCCGCCAGCTCGTCCACCTGAGACGCGACCGTCTCGCCCAACGTCGAAAAGAAGACCTCGGGATCCGGGATCGTCGACAGCTCCTGCGGTTTGGTCCGCTGCCAATGCTCTAGCGCCCGCCTGCCGTACTCGTTCATCGCTGCCTCCAGGTGATTCCGCGGAATCACCGCGGCGTGCTGTGACCCGCTCCGGTTCAGCATCCGGCGCCGCCCACAAGGCATCGAAGCTGAGCTGGCCCTCATCGGCGGGTCGACGTGTGGCATGCGCATCCTCCCCGAAGCGGACTGTCGGTTCGGAGGGTAGCCGCTCGCTCACACAGCCACATCGGGCTTCGCTTCCTTGACCTGGGCTCGCTGCACGGCCCGGTAGACCGTCGCGCGGCTGATGCCGAACATGTCGGCCATCTCGCCGACGGTGTGCTCACCGGCATGGAACAGCGCGACCATATGCTTCTCCGTCGCTGGTTTCAGCTTCGGCGGCTTGCCCTTCAGCCGGCCCTTCTGCCGGGCGATCGCCATACCTTCACGGGTTCGCTGGGAGATGAGGTCGGCCTCGAATTCGGCGAACATCGCCAGCATGGTGAAGAACATTTTTCCCACTGGGTCGGTGGGGTCGTAGACGGTGCCGTTGATGTTCAGCCGCACCCCGTCGACGTGGAGCTGGTCGGCCAGGGTGCGGGCGTCGACGACGGATCGGGCGAAACGGTCCAGCTTGATGACCACGATTTCGTCGCCGGATCTGACCGCGGCGAGGACTTTCGCAAGTTCCGGTCGCTGGGTGTTCCGGCCAGTTTGAGCCCGGTCGAGGTGCATCCGCTTGGCGTCCACACCGAGTGCGTGCAAGGCCTGGCGCTGCGCCTCCACGTCTTGCTTGTCTGTCGAGCACCGGGCGTAGCCGAACTTCACGGAATTGTCTGGCCGCGTCGTCGCAGTTCCGCCCGGAGCCGGTACATGTTGTTCGTTGCGCTCGACTCATCGAGTGATCTCAGCCCCACCGCCCAAACCGCAATGAGCAACGCGATCACCGTGACTACCAGCCCGATGAGCCACACGGGTCTAAATGGTTGATCCACGTCTAGCAGCACCAGGGCGCCAACCAGCATCCATCCGACAAGTGCCAGCGCGCCGGCGGCCGCTAGACGCATTAGGCGTCGCTCCTTATGCCCCCGCACGGTCTCTGTGAACTGGGTTTCGTAGTACCGCAGCGTAGGCACGGTTTCGCCGGACAACTGTCGGGTGTCGATCGACGTCGGGATGTCGTCGCGACCCATCGTCATGTCAGTGCTCTCTCTCATCCGTTCCATCCTTTCCTGTGGGTGCCGGTGTCCCTAAAGACTGTCGCGGTTAAGCACCCTTGCCGAGACTACCACCGGCCGGGGTAAACGAAACGACGCCACCTGCGGTTTTTAGTACCACGCCGCCCCGACATCGCGTGTCCTTCAACGGATCGACCTCCACCGCGGACGAATTGTCACGGTGACGAACCTCGGCCGGTCCATCGCTGTTTGGGTCGACCGGCCAGCTGCTCATCCCAAGTGCCGGAGCGACGCGCCGGTACGGGCGGGCCCAAGGCAACAGCGACCCGCGGCAGTACCGCACCGGGCGACGGCACTGTCACAGGCAGCGCTTGATGTCAGCAGCCAAGGAGATCGCGGGCCAGGTAATTGGCGACCTGGTGCAGTGCTATGCGGTGTTGGCTCATGGAGTCGCGCTCTCGAATGGTGACGGCGTTGTCGTCGAGCGTTTCGAAGTCGACCGTGATGCAGAATGGGGTTCCAACTTCGTCCTGGCGGCGGTATCGCTTCCCGATTTGGCCGGCGTCGTCGAACTCGACATTCCAGAGTTTGCGCAGCTCGGCGGCCAGGTCGCGCGCCTTCGGTGACAGATCGGCATGGCGACTCAACGGCAACACTGCTGCCTTGACCGGCGCCAACCGATGGTCCAGCCGCAGCACAACGCGCTTGTCGACCCCCCCTTTGGTGTTGGGAACCTCATCTTCGGTGTAGGCGTCAATAAGGAACGCCATCAACGAGCGGGTCAGACCGGCTGCTGGCTCAATGACGTACGGCTTCCACCGCTGGCCCGCTTCCGGGTCGAAGTAGGAGAGGTCCTTGCCGGAGTGTTCGCTATGCGTGGTGAGGTCGAAGTCGGTGCGATTGGCCACGCCCTCGAGCTCACCCCACTCCGAGCCCTGGAAGCCAAAGCGGTACTCGATGTCGACAGTGCGCTTGGAGTAGTGCGACAACTTCTCCTGAGGGTGCTCGTAGTGCCGCAGGTTCTCACGGTCGATGCCGAGGTCGGTATACCAGTCGGTGCGGGCATCGATCCAGTACTGGTGCCACTGTTCGTCCTCACCGGGCTTTACGAAGAACTCCATCTCCATCTGCTCGAACTCGCGCGTCCGGAAGATGAAGTTGCCGGGGGTGATCTCGTTGCGGAACGACTTTCCGATCTGGCCGATGCCGAACGGCGGCTTCTTGCGTGCGGTCGTGCTGACGTTCGCAAAGTTGACGAAGATGCCCTGCGCGGTCTCGGGCCGCAGATAGTGCAGGCCGGACTCCTCCTCAACCGGGCCGAGGTAAGTCTTGAGCATCATGTTGAAGTCGCGCGGCTTGGTCCAGTTGCCCCGAACACCGGTCTCCGGGTCGGGGACGTCGTCCCAGCCGTTCTCCGGAAGCCGGCCATGCTTTGCCTCGTACGCCTCCATCAGATGGTCGGCACGGTAACGCTTGTGGGTGATGAGACTTTCGACCAGCGGGTCGGTGAAGACACCGACGTGACCGGAGGCGACCCACACCTGGCGGGGCAGGATGACAGACGAGTCCAGGCCAACGACGTCATCACGCCCCTGCACCATGGTCTTCCACCACTGGCGCTTGATGTTCTCCTTCAGCTCCACACCGAGCGGTCCGTAATCCCACGCAGACCGGGTACCGCCGTAGATCTCACCGGCGGGGAAGACGAACCCACGACGCTTGGCGAGACTGACAACGGAATCGAGCACGGACGCAGACAACGGATCTTCTCCTTGACACAGGGGCAGGTGCCAGGACAACGGTAGCGGCCCCACGGTCGACCCCTTGAGACCGATGGCGCCACTGCCCGTGTCGACGGCCAGCGAACACCTCCCACGGCCCCCGGGCGCCGTTCTGGCGACCGCCCGGAACGGCATTGCACGGCCATACCGAACAGCTAGATGAATGATTCCCGGGTGTGACTGGTGTTGCGCGTGTGATTTGAGGGCAAAGGGCGTCCAGTGTCGGTGTTGGAATCCCAACACGAGCCTGGAGGCCCACGTGGACACCGGTCTGGACGCCCTTGCGGTTGCACTGTATGTGACGATCGACGACTTGTTGACCTGCCATCCCGAGCAGGCTCCATCCCGGCCGCCGGGTGGGTTCACTCCGCAGATCAGCGATGCGGAGTTGTTGACGCTGGCGGTGATGGCATCGATGCTGCAGTTCAGCAGCGAGCGGCGCTGGCTGCGGCACGCGAACACGCGTCTGCGGAACATGTTTCCCTACCTGCCGCAGCAGCCGGGATACAACAAGCGGTTGCGTCATCTGGCCGCCACGATGGCCTGGCTGACCCGGGCAGCTGGGGTGGGCGCGTCAGCGTCGCCGACGATGACGTGTGGATCGTCGATTCCACCCCGGTGGAGTGTGGCCGGTCCCGGGAGACCGCCAAGCGCTCGGACCTGGCCGGCTGGGCCGAATACGGTTACTGCGCAAGCCATTCCCGCTACTTCTGGGGATTGCGGCTGCATCTGGTCGCCACCTTGCACGGGCTACCGCTGGGCTGGGCACTGACCGGCGCCAAGGCCGATGAACGGGTTACCTGCTGGGACCTGCTGAACGCCACGCCGATCCTGGCCAAGACCCGCCAGGGGACCCAGACGCTGATCGCCGACAAGGGCTACTACGGCGTCGGGTTCGAGACGGACCTGACCGGGGTGGGCATCACGCTGCTGCGCCCGTCCCGCAAAGGCGAAAAGCCTCACGGTGGTGAGCGATTCTTCAAGCCCTTGCGGCGGACCGTCGAGTCGATCTTCGACACCCTCAAGGGCCAGCTGACGCTGGAGCAACATGGTGGACGGACCCTGGCCGGTGTCTGCGCCCGCGTCGGCCAGCGCATGCTTGCCCTGACCGCCGCGATCTGGCACAACGACCGAATCGGAGCACCCGTCCTACGCTCCCTGACCGCCTACGACCACTGATCACCCGGGAATCAATCATCTAATGGGGCTTCGCCCCAGCCCGACGAGGCGTGCCGTGGTCGGCGGGGTCGTTGGGGGCTCCGGTGGGCCAGGATCCCCCGTGACGGCGGGGCCGCCGCGGGTATATGACTGCTCTTTGGCAGTGGTTGGCCTTGCGGCCGCCTGACCCGACCGGAGCCGGTGATGACCGTAGCGCGCACCGTTGCTGATGTCTTGTCCCAACATGTGTCCCTGGAGGTCGAGTGCATCGACCGGATGTATCTGAACGTCTACGTTCCTGGGTTGCAGTTCGCCCGGGGCCTGGTCGGGTACGTGCATCGGCAGCTGGGACTTCCGATGGCGGATTCTGGCGGTGGTCGCAATACGACGTGTTGATGAGCCTATTCGGGATGGTCGTTTGGCTTGCGCTGGACTGTCCTGAGGGCGTCGCGCCGGCGGTGTGCCGGCGGTGTGCCGGTGGTGCCTGAGGTTTGTCCGCCGCGGGCGCGGTAGGCCTTCTGGCGGCACGCCGGGGAGCAGAAAGATCAGGCGCCGACCGGCGCCGGCAACGGTCGCGGCAGTTTGGCACCGCACTGCTCGCACGTCGACACACCGATAAACGTAACGCGCCACGGTCGGCGGGGCCGGGACGGCTCACGGCGAGTCGATCAGCGTTGCAGCAGCTCGCCGATCTGCTCGATCGGCTTGCGGAACCCGAGCCGCTTGCGGGGTCGGTCGTTGAGCTCGGCGGCGACCCAGTCCAGGTCTTCGGCGCTGTGCACCGCCAGGTCGGTCCCCTTCGGAAAATACTGGCGCAGCAGGCCGTTGAAGTTCTCATTCGTGCCGCGTTGCCAGGGTGCGTGCGGGTCGCAGAAGTAGATTTCGATGCCGGCATGGACGGAGACCTGTTTCCAGTCACGCATCTCCGGTCCCTGATCCCAGGTCAGCGACAGCGGCAGCGACTCCGGCAACGTCTGGATCTTCGCGGCCAGAACGTCGCGGACCTGTTCGAAAACTCGCAGATGGGCCAAACGAGTGAAAAATCGCCGTACGTCATTTCCGGGCCATACTGAAGTCAGGTGGGCACTCAATCCGCTTGGCGCGCAGGTGAAATAGGGGAGTTCTATCTGACCGACTCCATCGAACAGGGAGGTTCGTATGAAATGGTTAAGCGCCCTCAAGGCGAGCGCGACTGGGCTGCTGTTGGCCGGTTTGCTACTACTTGGTCCGTCAGCTGCTGCCGACGACGTGGGTGGTTCCCCGGATGCGAACGGTGGGCCACAAGCTGCGGGAACGGCTTCGGTCACCAGTGGCGCGGCATCAGCGGGGACGATGGCACCAGCTAGACTGTCAGGGTGTTCAGCACGTGTGATCTTTAGGACTAGCGGGACATCCATCTGCACATCAGGTGGTTCCAACGGGATTCAGCGTCTCAAGCTCACGTGCTATGGCACCCACGGCTTCTACTACATCTACGGTCTGTGGAACATCGCCGGCCAGACCAGCAGCGCGACCTGCCCAAACGGCGACGAAGCAGTGGCTGCGCAAACCGAGCTGTCGGGATAATAACGCGTAACCGAAGCTGAGTAGTCTCGGTTCTTGTGAGCGAACAGAGGGATTCATCACCCGGCCGCGCCGAGTACGAGGCCGCATTCGCCAAGTACTCGGCCGAGGTCTCGGCTGGGCGGGAGCGTCTTCTCGGTCGATCGAGATGTGAATGGGCTTTTACACCTGGGCGGTGCGCCTCCCCGGAGTTCCGCATACCGAATCTCAACAGATCCTCGATACCTGCTGGGCGGAAACATTCCGCGACGTCGAAGTCGCTTTCGCGGAAACTATCCTCGGCGTGGACACGTAACTGAGCACCGTCGTAGGCGGCACCCTCTCAATGGGCCCAGTACTCCTGAGCGTCAGTGGGCCCAGTACTCCTGAGCGTGTCGCCAGCCGCAAACTGGGATGATCTTTAGACGGGAAAGCGGCAGCAGCCGGGCCCGGCGTCTGGAACTGCCTCTGGCAGCTCCCACCATGACCATGGGTGTCCACGGTGCGGGGAGCCGATTCCCTTGCCGTTGGCGAACTTCTGCACCCAGTGCGGGTATCCACTCCGGATCGACTCTGAGGCTCGGGCCCGCCGGATCCGGCTGGGCCTGCGCTAGCGATCGGCTATCGAGACTGCTGGTTCGCCGGCGCTGGTGATCGTGCGGGAGACTCGCTTGGCTGGCAGGATGGGACGCCATGGGGACTTATCAGCTCTTTTCATCGGCTCGGGATCTCGGTGCGGTAATCGGCATCGAACCCGTGGGACGCCCGAACGGTGCCGCCTTTGACACCGAGGCGGATTGGGGCATCTACCGGGGCGCAGGGTTCGGACACACTGAGTTCGATGATGGATGGCTGGTCACCTTCGCCATGGCGAGATCGAGCTTCAGAGTTTCGTCAGACGAGCCGTCTCGGGAGCCTGGGGCGATCATCGCCCACGAGATCGTGGGCGATCGGAAGACCGGTCGTTGTTTGCTGCTGACCGCTTCTGTACACGGATTTGGCCCTGTGCTGACCGAGGGAGACGGGGACAAGCTTCTCAAGGATGCTAGCCGGCAACCGTGGTTCCGGGATCAGATCGGCGGGGCGCACGTTAATGTCGAGACAGAGCTGCTGCCCTGGCTGTGAACCCCTGCAGATCGGTGGGCGGTCGCCCTGATCCAGAGTTGCTGGCGTCGTTGGGTGACGGGTGGGGAACCGGCAACCCGTAGCCAGGCACTGTGGATTGGATTGGTCGGCCAGGTTCCACGCGCCGATAGCCACGCCGGTAACGCGCCGCCGCGCGCTCCGACCAGGTCAGCGGCGAAACGATCGGCAGCGAGTTCATTGGACCGATACGCCGCCGCGGCGATCACGAACCTGGAGACAGGACCCAGAACGGGCGGTCGCCCCGAGCGCGCCGGCAATCAGAGGCCATCCTTTTCAGGGCAGCCCCTTCGCTCAGGTGCAGCACCTGGAAGCGATCTGTCGTCACCCCGTCACCCTCGCCGCCGCCGCCGTCCTGATCCGGCAACCGGGATGCCGAGGTGACGAACAGCGTTGCCTCCCAGGTGTTCGGGTCGATGCCGGCGACGGCGCGGTGCACGATCGGCAGCGCAGACAGGGCAGCGACGTCCTCGGCGAGTCGGCTGGATGCCTTGATCAGATCCTCGGCCGCCGGCAGCCGCCGAAGCCAGTGGGTGGCCGTCGAGACATCCTCTCCGGACAGTGGCCCCTTCCTACCGGCGACCGGCAGCCAGGTACGGATCCGGGGGCGCCCGAACGATTCGATGACGCGGGGGAACAGCGCGCGCTCGCCGGCCAGGAACTCAGCAGCGGCCGACGCCGACGACCAGACGTAGAACGGCGCGTACTGGTTGACCGGGGAGCCGTCAACGCCGTGCTCGCGGATGCCGTATGCCTTGAACAGCAGACCTTTCCGGCCGTCGAGCACTGACCCTGCGCTGCGAACCCTGTCCCGGATGATCTGCATGTCGTAGTCGCGCGGCAGGGTGATCGGGTACTGCATCATCCAGCTGTTCTCAGTCACGTCCGCGTCCTCTCGATAGTTGGCCGGGTACCGGTTCCAGCCACGCCACTTCGGTCTCGCCGGGTTCTCTGGTCTGCACGGCCACGTGGGTCATGGTGCTGTCCGCGGCAGCGCCGTGCCAGTGCTGCTCGCCGGGCTCCGTCCAGACGGCCACTCCCGGCTCCAGCAGCAGAACCGTGCCGTCCCTGGTTCCGACCGCTCCACGTCCTGCGGTACAGATCAGCAGCTGTCCCCTGGCGTGCGAATGCCACGCCGTCCTGGAGTCCGATTCGAACGAGACCAGGAAGGCGTGCAGTCGCTGGTCGGAGTCCGGGATGTGATCGACACCGCTCACCGCGCCGGAGAAGCGCGGGTCCTCCCGGTCGAAGGGGCTCGGGGTGAAATCGACGATGTTCACGGTCGCTCCTGCTGTCCGACGAGGTCGATCAATGCCGCTGCGCCGCGCACCGCGCGATTGAACGGCGCCGGCTGACCCTGCGCCCGCGCCAGCACATAGCCGCCCTGAACGACGGCGAGCACGGTGTCGGCCAGTTCGGGCGCGTCCAGGGTGCTCGGGAATTCTCCTGCGTCCCTGCCCTCGTCGATGACTTTCCTCACCACCGCCCGCATCCGGGTGAAGACGTCACGGAGCAACTCGTGGAGCGGATCGATGGCGATCACGTCGGCGTCCTGGGCCATCCGCCCGACCGGGCAGCCGCGCAGCACGTCGCGGTGCCGGAGCAGGTAGCCGCGGATTCGTTCCGGAGCCGAACCCGGACCCTGCAGGACCTTTTCGGCACCGGCGAGAGTCTCCTTCGCGGCAGCGCTGAACGCCGCGACCGCCAGCTCCTGCTTGCCGGAGAAGTGGTGATACATCGAGCCCTGACCGACACCGGAACGCTGCATGATCGCGCTCGGGCTCATCGCCGCATAACCGCGCTCCCACAGCAATTCCCGGGTCCCGGCGAGCAGTCGCTCCCGCGCATCGGAGTCGGCCTGCTGGCTGTCTCTGGTCGGCATGCTGTACATACTAGTTGTTACAACAACCGATGCAAGCCGGCCAAGCTCCTGCGGCGACATTAAACCGGTTGAGCAGCCTGGGTACCGTTCTCGGGTGAGCGCCCAACCCACCGAACCGTCCCGCTGGTCGACCAAGCCCACTCTGGTCGGCGAACTGGTCACGCTGCGGCCGTTCGTCCTCCAGGACGCTGTGACGATGGCCAAGATCTTCGCCGATCCCGAGCTGCTGAAGCTCACGGCGAGCGTCACCACCAGCGAGCAGGCGGCATCGTTCCCGAAGGAGCCGGACCAGAAGACGACCGACTGGTACGGCAGCAGATCTGACCAGGACGATCGGCTCGACCTCGCCGTCGTGGACAATGCGACCGGCGAGCTGGTCGGCGAGGTGGTCCTCAACGAGTTCGACGCCGATGCCAACAGCAGCAACTTTCGCACCCTGATCGGGGCGGCCGGCCGCGGGCGAAGGTCTGGGAACCGAAGCCGCTCGGCTGATCCTGGGATACGGATTCGAGCAGCTTGGCCTGCACCGGATCAGCCTGGATGTCTACGCCTTCAACCCGCGCGGGAAGCGGGTCTACGACAAGGTCGGCTTTGTCGTCGAGGGTGTCCGCAGGGACGCCTTCCGATTCGACGGTGAGTACACCGACGAGATCATGATGGCTATCCTGGCCGACGAGTGGCAACGGCATCGCGGCTGGCCGGAGCGGTGAGGCAGCGGTCGCCGGGTCGGCCGTCGGCACGTCGGTCTGGCTCGTTGATCGGGCACCGGTAGGGAAACCGCGACCGGCTCGCCCTTACGCTGGGTGGGTACACCTGCCGATCAACGACCACCAGGGCGTCATGCTGCAACGAATCGACCTCACCGCCGGGATCGGCGATGTGCGTGCTGCGCTGCCGCGGGCGACGGCAGCGGCGGCGGCAGCGGACGAAGCCGTCGCCGGCATCCTCGTCGACGTCCGCGACCGGGGGATCGATGCCGTACTCGAGGCCGGGGAGAGGTTCGACGGCGTCCGCCCGGCGTCCGTCAGAGTGCCGGAGGCGGTGATCCTCGGCGCCCTTGAGGGCCTTGAACCGGGCCTGCGTGCGGCACTCACCGAGTCGATGGATCGGGTCGAGCGTGGACATCGGGCACAGCTGCCGGTGGAGTCGCGGATCCGCATCGCCGCGGGCGCGGTCGTGCACCAACGGTGGATCCCGGTGGATCGGGTCGGTCTGTACGTCCCCGGCGGCCTGGCGATGTATCCGTCCAGTGTGGTGATGAACGTGGTGCCGGCCAGGGTGGCGGGCGTGACGCAGATCGCCGTCTGCTCTCCACCGCAGCGCAGCAACGACGGGTGGCCGGATCCGACGGTGCTCGCCGCCTGCGCGCTGCTCGGCGTCAGCGAGGTCTACGCCGCCGGCGGAGCCCAGGCCATCGCGCTGCTGGGGTACGGCGCCAAGGGCGTCGATGCTGCCGGATACCCGACGACAGTCCATCCGGTCGATGTGATCACCGGTCCGGGCAACGTCTACGTCACCGCGGCCAAGCGGGCCCTGCGCGGGATCGTCGCCATCGATTCGGAGGCCGGTCCGACCGAGATTGCCGTGCTCGCCGACGATTCCGCAGATCCGCTGTACGTCGCCGCCGATCTGATCTCGCAGGCCGAGCACGATCCGCACGCGGCGTCGGTGCTGATCACCACCAGCGTCGAACTGGCCGACAAGGTCGATGCGTTGTTGCCGGATCTGGTCGCAGCCACCCGGCACCGGGACCGGGTCCGCACCGCGCTGACCGGACCTCAGTCCGGCACCGTCCTGGTGGCATCGATCGAGGATGCCGTCGCTGTCGCCGACAGTTACGCGGCCGAACACCTGGAGATCCACACCGTCGATGCACATCGGGTGGCGATGCGGATCCGCAACGCGGGGGCCGTCTTCGTCGGACCGTTCTCGCCCGTGTCCCTCGGCGATTACTGCGCCGGTTCCAACCACGTGCTGCCCACGTCCGGCGGTGCGCGCTTCTCCTCGGGTCTGAACACCACGACCTTCTTGAAGTCTGTACAGGTGATCGAGTACACCCGGATTGCGCTTGCCGAGGTGGCGCCGGCTGTCGTGGTGTTGTCCGAAGCGGAGAACCTGCCGGCACACGGGGATGCCGTCAGCGTGAGGTTCCGGTCGTGACCATCGGTGACTCCGTGTCCATCGGCGACCTTCCGCTACGCAGCGACCTGGTCGGTCGCAAGCCATACGGCGCACCCCAACTGGCCGTCACGGTGCCGGCCAACACCAACGAGAACCCATACCCGCCGTCGGCCGCGCTGGTGGACGATCTTGCCAGGTCGGTCGCCGAGGCGGCGACCGGCCTGAACCGGTATCCGGAACGGGATGCAGTCGAACTGCGTACCGCGTTGGCCGACTACCTCGCCCGCAGCACGGGCGTGCCCTTGACAGTCTCGAACCTGTGGGCGGCCAACGGATCCAACGAGATCCTGCAGCAGCTGTTGCAGGCGTTCGGCGGACCAGGGCGGCAGGCACTGGGGTTCGAACCGTCCTACTCGATGCACCCGATCATCGCCACCGGCACCAGGACAGCGTGGATCCGCTGCCCCCGGAACGCCGACTTCGGTGTCGACGTGCCGTCCGCTGCCCTCCGGATCGCCGCTGAGCAGCCGGATCTGCTGTTCCTGACCACGCCCAACAACCCGACCGGTGGAGCTCTGACACTGGGCGACATCCGCTCATTGGTGCAGGCGGCGCCCGGCATCGTGGTGATCGACGAGGCCTACGCCGAGTTCTCATCGGCCGCCAGCGCGGTGTCGTTGGTCGAGGACTTCCCGGCGCAGGTGGTGGTGGTGCGCACCATGTCCAAGGCATTCGCGTTCGCCGGTGGCCGACTCGGCTACCTGGCGGCGGCTCCGGCGGTGATCGACGCATTGTTGTTGGTGCGTCTGCCGTATCACCTTTCTGCCATTACCCAGGCTGCTGCGCTCGCGGCGCTCCGGCACGCCGACGACACCCTGGCGACTGTCGCGGCGCTGATCTCCGAACGCGTCCGGGTGGCGAAGACCCTGCAGGGCGGTGGGTATCACGTCGTCGATTCCCAGGCGAACTTCCTGCTGTTCGGCGGGTTCGGCGATCGGGCTTCCGTGGATGGGGATACCGCCGCCGGCGGTGATGCGCCGGCTGCCTGGCATCGATTCCTGGCCGCCGGGATCCTCCTGCGGGACGTCGGTATTCCCGGACATCTGAGGGTGACCATCGGCACCCCGGAGCAGAACAACCGATTCCTGGCCAGGGCGAAGGCAATGCGGACGGAGATGCAATGAGCAGGTCTGAGCAGCCGCGCACCGCGCGGATAGAGCGGTCCACTTCGGAATCCACGGTGCGGGTCGAGCTGAACCTCGATGGCAGCGGCGAGGTGGAGATCACCACCGGTGTGCGGTTCTACGACCACATGCTCACCGCCTTCGCAGTGCACGGATCGTTCGATCTGGCTGTGCAGGCCACCGGTGACATCGATGTCGACGCGCACCACACCGTCGAGGATGTGGCCATCGTGCTCGGCCAGGCGGTGGCAGAAGCGTTGGGGGACAAAGCAGGCATCCGGAGGTTCGGCGATGCTTTCGTCCCGATGGACGAAACCCTGGCGCACGCCGCGGTCGACCTGTCGGGTCGGCCGTTCAGCGTGCACACCGGTGAGCCGGACGGCGTGCTGGGCATCACCGTCGGCGGCAACTATCCGGTGGTGCTGAACCGGCACGTCTTCGATTCGCTGGCCTTCCACGCGAAGATCGCGCTGCACGTCAGGGTGCTCTACGGCCGCGACCCGCACCACATCTGCGAAGCCCAGTACAAGGCGATCGCCCGCGCGTTACGGGCGGCCGTCGAGCCCGATCCGCGGGTCGCCGGTATCCCGTCGACGAAGGGCACCCTGTGATCGCGGCTGCGGCTGCGGTTGCGGTTGCCGCGCGCCGGCGATCGGCGGAGCGGTCAGCGGCGACGGCGACGGCGACGGCGACGGCGACGGTGTGACGGGATCCCCGAAGGTGGTGCTGCTGGACTACGGGTCCGGCAACATTGCTTCCGCACGGCGGGCGCTGGCCCGCACCGGCGCCCGGATCGAGGTGACCGCCGATTTCGACGCCGCGCTGAATGCCGACGGACTCGTCGTGCCGGGTGTCGGCGCCTATGCCGCGTGCATGGCGGGGTTGCGCGGGGTGCGAGGCGATCGGATCATCGGGCGCCGGGTGGCCGGAGCCCGGTCGGTGCTCGGGATCTGCGTCGGGATGCAGATCCTGTTCGACAAGGGCGTCGAGCACGGCGTGCAGAGCGACGGGGTCGGTGAGTGGCCAGGGGTTGTCGAGCGGCTGCAGGCGCCGGTGGTGCCGCACATGGGTTGGAACACCGTGCGAGCGGGGAAGGGAACGGCGTTGTTCGCCGGGATGGATCCGGACACCCGCTTCTACTTCGTGCACTCCTACGCT
>JAABUP010003730.1_pt1 | contig 26447 bp, 33 predicted proteins | sample 5559201 | NCBI WGS metagenome assembly JAABUP01 (sample SAMN10711887, study PRJNA513373) | rock metagenome | isolation source: Antarctica rocks | place: Antarctica | reverse complement strand
TCCCAAGCAGCGAAGCGTATAAACAATTTCTGTTTTCTACATTACCGCTGCAGCTTACTTCTGGCCAAATACAGCGCAATGACCAGTAAATTCAAAGCGAAGAACCCACACATCACTGTCACAGCAATGGCGACTGGCTGCGAAAGGCTCTCCTTGTTGAGAACTGTTGCACCAAAAGAAGATGCAATGGTCTCAGTCATGTACTGCCCAAATTTGCTGATACTCAGATTGCTGGTGATGCCTGTTATGATGTCACACAGCACGTCAAACTTCATGTGGGGGTGGGTTGCATTTGAAATACATACTCTGTCCAGCGCAGAGTATGTATACAGATCTTGACCTGCATAAATCAGGCTGAGAATGTCGGAAAGGGGATTCTGGATGAACCAATCTGTCAAATTGTGGATGGCCCGGTGAATACTGATTGCATGTGTGGTGTGCTCTGGTGAGTTCAATGCTGTTGGGAACTGTGCTGAGTCCATGCTTACTGTCCCCTGCTGTGTCACTGGGTCTTCAAGGAGCAGTCAAACTGCCAAACATGTATCTTCAATTCTGTCTATGTTGTCATATGTACAATCAGGTGCAGCTGGGTAGAGCGTTGTGCTACTCCCCACTGCCACTGATCTGTTATATGTGATGCACCATGCAGTGCCGTTTGATGTGTTGATGACATGGTTCAAAGCTGCCACGTTCTGATCCAGCCAGTAATATCTACACGATACATTGTCAGGTCTGTATGCTTCTGTCAAGCAAGGTATCCCTCCATTTCTGCAGTGCAAGCTGGCGCAGCCTGCCAGTGGTGCATTGTACCTTACTGTCACAAACCCAGCCAGCACAAATGCCGTAATGAAGGCAATGACTGACATGAGAAGAAGTATGCCACCCCACCGAGCAGCTTGCTGCGGCGTCCTCTTGAGTATCAGAGGGAAGGCTGTGACGACAACGACTGATGCCACTGACAGCATGAAGGCTGCTCCATTGACAATGAGGAAAGCAGTGAAGATGGGGTAGCTGCGACCCACCCAGTAAGGGTTGGACCCCCCGGGGGAGCTGACCACCCACTGAAGGCAATGCTTGCCACCAAAGTTGCCACGACGCCTAAGGCAGGAATGCCCATTTGGTATGCTTCCTTGGAGGTGAAGCTGCACAAACACAGAGTATAATCTTGCAGTGGTACACATCTGCACTTACATACAGCATTTACAGATGCATAAAAGCTGAAACTTGTTCTAATAAAGACATATACTCATGACTACACAGCCTATGAGCTTGGCATGCATGTGGCTGTGCTCCTCTTGTGGCGACAGGTTCTGACACCTGCCAGTACAGTCAGCACATCTCGCTTGGATGGCTTCTGGCATCGCACCATCACCAAGACAGCCGCATGGTCAGGCCTGCCAACATGTCATGGCACCATCACACCGCCTGCAGCCATTATGCTATCAGCAAGACAAGAGGAGCAATGTTGGACAAGGCAAAGGCGCTGTGGAGCTCAGGTCTGCCTTATGCAGCAGATATGCCCAGTCTGGCTTCAAGATACAGTGTGCTGCATGCTAGTTACTCTCAGTGTTGCAACATGTTATACGTGCTTTGGTGTTCTAACCTACCATGCGGTCATCCGCTGTGCTAAATGCTGAGCTTGTTGCATTGTAGGTCAGCCCCTGCCTTGCAGACTTGCCATCTGTGCACTGTTGAGGCTGAGTGGAGGATGTCCAGCCACAGCTGCTGTTAACCAACATGCTGGTCTTTCAGAACTGGTGCATTTTTTTGTGGTTTGAGCCAAAAGCTTTAGCAAGAGGAGCAATAATGATGGCAAACCCTGCCTTTGAGGATTGCAGTGCAGTTGCAGTGCTATTTATGTGGCAGCAGGTTGCATGCATGGAAGCGTCATGCCTATTGCAGGCAAAAGCTCTCATTGCATATCGGCAATGCACCTAACACAGCTGCTGCAAACATGGGAAGCTTAGACGCGTTTATCCATTGAAGACAGCAAGGCATACAATGACTGTTGCATTCTGCGCATAGCATACTCTGTCAATGCCTTGCCTGTGGCTCCAGTAGTACAGCGGCTTTGTCGGCAATGAAACGACTGACCAGGCCAAATGCCCATGCATATAAGGTGCTGCTGTGGTATATCAGTGCACACCAGATGGCTGACTGCTTCCGCTGGAGCCTTTTTGATAGACCTAGTCAGCATGCAGCTAGCCAGGCACAGCAATGTGACCTGACACAAAAGCCTCAGCACTTTGTTGACATCAGCTTTGACATCGGACTCATACAATTGTTGCCTGAATGTTTGCTGTTCTGTGCAGTTGCTGAAGAACTCGGAAACTTATATACAAGGCCTGCAGCTACTCAAGGCAAAGGAAATACAGCAAGAGGAGGGACTTGAACTCTGTGCAGTCATTTCACATGTCTGCTTTTTTGTGAAGGTGCGCTGAATCATATACTTGATCTAATGCATTCAATCCATGCAGCACTGATTTTGCAAAGACCTGACTGATGGTGTATGCACCATGTTGACGCAGATTTCTACAATACTTTATCAGGCGCGGAAGCTGCTTGCTGAGCCGAGAGTTGCACAGACAACCTGCCGCTGACAGACTGTCAAAACCCTTGGGAGCTAGCCACATGTAAACAAATTTGCACAGTCGAGGCCCTGAAACTAGTGAGCAGTATTGTTGCAGATGCTGGCAGTCTCAGCAAGCTGCAGTTTGCTTACTCTTCCATACCAGCACCATAATTTGTCACCATGTTCTTGCCTCCTGCTTAGCTTCTTCTTTTTTCCTGTCTTCTTCTCCCTCTCCTCCTCCTCCTTCTTTTTGTCCTCCCCTGTTTCCCTCCTTCTTCTTCCCCTGTCTTCTTCCCCTGTCTTCTTCCCCTGTCTTCTTCTGCTGTTCTTCCCCTTCTTCTCCTGGGTTCTTCTTCTGTTGCTGGCTCCAGCGTCCATGTCAGGACCTAGAGCATCCAGGAAGAGCGCTGCTGACTCATGCACATGCAGTTGTGCGAGAAGCTTCCCAGACCACAGAAGGCTTCACAGCTCAAGATGCATGCAAAACACATCAGCTGTTTGCAGACGACAGGCTGGTTGCTAGGTACGCTCAAAACCTTTTTACCGCGCGCATAAGTCAGCTGTTGGGCCATTGCTTTAGGGCTCTGTACACCCTCTCATGACTGCTCAGTGCCTTCAGAGTTTGTACAAATACTGCAGGAAAGGAAGCAGTCGGCAAAGTATCACGGCCTCAAAATGTCTGGCCATGCATCTGCAGAATGAGCATGTCAGCTACTGCACAGTAAGGCACACCAGCAAAGACTGCATGCCTAGTGATGGCTGCCTGGTGTATACACGCTTCCCTTGCGTTATCTTTCATAGTCTCATGCTTCAGTGCTTGTATTTGTTGTGTCTGTCACAACTGCCAATGACTCATTTGTGTCTGCTCAACATGATTCAGGGAATGCATTTGTGCAGCTCAACTCTGCCCTTTTCCATTCAAGCTTCTGCACCTCACCCACCTACCAGCCCCCTCGCTCCTTCATTCCCTTGCTGATTGAGTGGCTGGCCCAGCCTCCCGCTTGTTGTGCTTAATTTGTGGTGTGGTTTGCTCATTAATGCTTGCCTTCAGCTTCCTGCCGGTATCTTACGACGCGACCTTCCTCTTCCACACTTTCATTTTTGGTGAGCTCTGGACCTCTTGCGCCAAAAGAACAGCAGCAAGTGCGTCATTAATGCAGCAACAGGGCAAAGAATGACACAACAGCCCTGACGGTTTCAGCCCATCCAACATCGCACTACTGCAGCTAGACAATGCTTTGGTCCATTCGAAGCAGCCCAGTATTACTCAGCTTTGACACAGAGGCGTAAAGCAAAGAAGCACATGTGCAGGCCTGAGCCAATCTCAAAGTCACTCAGCATGGGGCTTTTTTTGGAGCTTTGGAGACAGGATAGGCGGCAGCCTACTCAGGACACACCATTAGCTTAAGCAGCAAACAAAGCCTACATGTCTAGCTTGACAAGCTGATCTACATAGCCATCCATATGATTGGAGTCACCTTTGTACGAGTGTTCTTGGGCCAATTCAAAGTGTCCCCATGCAACATATGAATCAGATATTGTTTCAACATCGTCATCTGTGCTTCTACACTATTTTTCAATGCACTGTACATGCATATCCTGATGCAAGTGCGCGCCTGCCACTCAACAGCTGCATGAGCCAAAAACCTTGATCAAGAATGACATGTGAAGATTCATCTGAGCTGCGTTAACTTCTACCCTTGTGAGCACAATGTGACAGCATGCCCTGTCTTGCAGCTCAAGGTGACGTTGTCTTTACGGCAAAGCAGCAACCAGTCCGTGATGTTCTTGCTTGAGTGATGATCTCACACACCATGCCGCCAAACCGTGTGTAGCAGCTGTCATCTCCCCTTTCTCACGCTCTGCGTATCGAAAACCTGTTCGGAACTGAACCGTCACGAAACGAAACGCATCTTCAGCGTCCAGCGACTTCGACTTTTTCATTGACACGATGTCACCCTTGCAATTTGGCGTAAGAGCGCTGGTGTTTCCGTCGTGTATGCTAACAAGGTGAGGTAAGCAGAGCTGAGGGCGTCAGCGTTTCGCTCAGGATCTCTGCTTGTGCGCAGGTTTGATTCTCTGGCTGATGTTTCCCTGTTGGAACACAGCTACTGTGACAGCAAAAATGGTGAGTCGCCTGTGCAACATGACTGTTTTGTTGCAAGTTTGGACCTCGGCACTATCACCAACCAATATTTGTAGTCCTGAAGGTCTGATGTGATGATCTGCAGAGGCGCACACCCAAACAAGCACTCAAGCTCTGCACACAAAGCTCTCGCAGGCAAAGTTCGTCTGGCGTAGCCACGCAGTCCCCTCCTGGCAGGCAGGATTCAGGCACGTCTCTTAACAGCACCACTCCAGCACCTGCAGCAGACACAGGTTCAGCTGCCAGGTTGCACCGCCTGAAGCTCATGGTCGGCTTTGCTGTTGGGGCAGGGGTGTTCCTGTCTCTTGAGCCAGTACCTATTGTTGGGGGACCCCAGCTGGTTTTTGGCATCTACAAACCGCCAAGACAGCCCAGACAGCCAAGCAAAGCAGCTGCAGCAGATTTGCCCAAGGCAGTGTCAGGAGGAGGATTCCCTAAACCATTTGCAGGAGTGACCAAAGCAGCTGCAGCGGGATCAAACAAAGCAGCCCCAGATGTGTCAACCAAGGCAGTCCCAGGCGGGAGCCCATCTCAACCTGCGGCGCTTCTGGACAATTTTAAAAAACTGAAAGCGCGCCTCCAGGAGGTCTCAGAGCAAGCCTTTCATGTGGCAGTGTATGGTGGTGTCCTCAAACTATATCGCGACGATCGTGCCCTATGGAGACGTCTTTATGACAAAACCCACGGCAAAGGCTTTTTTGTGTCAAGCAGAATGTCTTTGCAGCCACAGCACGTAATCAACACAGGCAGTCGGGAGGGTAGCTTCCCTTGTGCGTTTGGCATTGGGAAGCCCGCAGCAGACCTGTCGGTGGGCTTAGCAGCTGGTACAATGCTCTTTACTCAGACCAACGAAGAGCTGGTCAACATCATGGCCTGTGAGATGGGACACAGCTTTGCATGCCATGAAGCTGAGCGCAAAAGCTGGCGTCTGCTCCTCAACACAGTCATCATTGGCAGTCTTGTAGCCGGCAGCAGCATTGGGCTACTGCCACTTGTGGCAGCAGCAGTCGGCATAGATGCAGTGGTCCACAGAGTAATTGTGGGCATCTGGTTGCACCGGAGGCAGCAGTACGAAGCAGACAAAATGGGAGCAGCAATCAGCATGACAGCAGGATGCAGCGCTGACAGCATCATTTCCTACATGCAGCGCGCCCATTTGGCAGAGGTATGTGATAGGATCATCCATCTCCAATCCACAGATGATACTTTCTCGCAATCGTTGGAAGCCAGGTCAGCCAGCCTGAGGCAGCTGGTGCCAAAGAGTGACTTGCCAGAGGGGCCTCCTCTCAATCTGCAGGAGCTTCAGGCTTGGATCTGCATCTCTGCATCGGAAGCCAAGAGACTGTCACCAGAAGCAAAGACTAAGTTTGATGCTGAGGTCAAGACCATTGAGCACATGCTTGTTGGCATCTTGCATGCTGTACGGGATCCAGTGCAGCGGTGGGTTGATCCATACCCAGATTGGCTGGACAGGATTGCCTATTTACAAAGCATCCTCAAGGCTGTCCGGACCCGGCAAACTTCAGAGATGGACACCTTGCAAAAGTCGCTGACATCCTTGCAGGCTTCAGAACATTGGCCTCAGGCTGTCAAGGGTATGGGGGTCAAGGACGTGAATGCAAAGGCGAAATATCAGGCCAGACTGAACATCAGCAAAGATTCAGAAGCGGATTTGACAAGCGAGATCAATAAGCTTAATATGGCTTTTGCCAAGCATGGGTGGATCTCATGGAAGCAGGCTTGCATTACCAAGTTCTGCAGCTTGACTGAGAAGTTATGATGCTTCAGGGATGCTAGCCAATGTACCCCAGTCAGAGTGTCATAGTGGCGTTGTATAGCGGACATGAACAGTAATGCATTCACTGACTCTCAAGCAATGCTGATGTTTATCTCTCACCACAAATAGTTCTGTAGTGCAGTATTGTAAACAGCTTTATTTTCTGCATAACGTGTGTTTAGAGCAAGAGCAGCAATAAATCTAGATTGTTTTCAATTGCATTTATTGTTCTTTGTTATCACAATCAGATAACAGTTCTGGTATATCTCAAATGATATAATCTTGAACGTTGATCAGCGCAGAATACATTTTCACACTGTATTATGGTCTAGCGTTTGGTAGGTGTGCAGATCATATGTTTGTGTTCTGAATTAGGCTTTGAACCGAGTCAGACTTGACCTACTGGTATTTGTCGCTTGTCAATGTCGCACATACTAAGTAGAGCGTACAGGCTGTGTTTTTCCTTAGTTGTGAATTTGAGGACAGGTTCCCAAACTTGCACTATCAAGCAAACCTGATGAGGTGAAGGGATCAGGCTGTGTTTAATTGACTCGGATTCCGAACTCAAAATTATAAATTGCTCAGTTTGGTCTGATGTACAGACGGACCCCTCACTGCAGCGCTTGTTTGACTTTGAGTGTATCTCTCACATAAACTCTGTATCTCCATCCGGAGCTGTCTCATGATCATGCATGCAATTCAATTCTGGTTTCTGCCTTCATGACACAGCTATGCTGCATGGTGCCTTCACAGCTGGCAATCAAGTCAACGCACCTGAATCGGAAACGGCAAGAACAATTGTGAGTCTGAGCATGTACAGAGAGGAGACTTCGCGTTCGTTGCCCAGCCTACTTCCTTTGCTTGATTAGGGCGTATCATAGGGCTGTTTCATCGAAATAAAGCTCGCCAAAACCGTATCACCTGCGAACCGGTGGAAAGCTTCATTGAATGCCGCTGGTGAGGCGCAAACATTGCTCGCAGCGTCAACTTAATGTTCTAGGACTATCGTGAAGCACAAGTACCGCTGACGTCCGGACATACGGCTCGACACAGACTGTAGGTCAAGCTCGCAGGTGGGTCAAACACTGTGCTGTGTGTTGCTGGGAGCCTGCGAAAAAAACATGCTCATAGACGTATTCTGCGACACATCGCAAAGAGTTGAGGTTTTCTTTCGATATATGCAGGCAGTGTTGACCCTACAGGTGGTCACCCTTCACCAGCTGCCTGGGCGGTACCTCTGTGCTGCCATGGTACACCAGCCTCCTCACTTGCTGCTTGCTAAAACACGCGTCTGCGCAGAGTAAGTTATTCTTGTGTTGCAGTTGCGCTTAATGGCACCATCGCTGCTCAGACGCCGCTGTATAGTCAAGCCTCATATGTACAGACGCTGTTCAAGCAGCAGGTCAGCAGCTGCAGTCCTAACAGTCAGCGCGGAACACTGTCAACCCGTCCCGGTTGCTGTATCAATCTCCAGCAACAATTCCAAGGAGGTGCCCCGCTGGCTGGCCAGCCTTGCCTTGCTTGGAGCTGGTGTCTTTGTCGCTGGTCTTCATACAGAGACAGTGCCAATCACAGGGCGCTTTCAGCTGCTGTTTAGCATTTACAGACCTCCTGTGCGCAGTGCAATGACAGGAGAAGCATGCAGTCCCAGCATGTGTGCTCAGACTTTGCCAAAAACAGCGCAGCTGGTCCACTTAAGGACAATCCCTGGCTGCCACAAGCTTGAGCAAGAAGGCTTGCAGCTGATGCAGCTGATCTATCAAGCAACAGCCAGTGGTGTAGAGTCCATTGCACAGCATGACGCCGCAGTGCGATCCCGACTGGCCAGACTGCCTCCTACCAAGCTGCTGTATCATTTCCTTTCCGAACTACAGCCTCAAGCAGGATTTGGAATGATCAGTGCGGAGAAATTCCGCTGGTCCCGTCCTTGGTCCTTCAAGGCAGGGACAGATGAGATGTTTCTTCTAACTCAAGCTGGCCTGATGCTTGGCCACCAAACCCCTGACAGCTTGACGTGGACATTTGCTCATGAGTTTGGGCATGCGATTGGGAATCATAGGGCTGAGGCCAACAGCTGGTGCTTGTTACTGCATGCAATGAGCACAGCCCAGCTGTGCCTCAGCAAAACTGTGAGCGCCAAGGCAAAGCTTCCTTTCGCATTTGGCCTGACATACATTGTCACCAAATTAGTGCCTTTCTGAGCCATCAGTGGGAATATGAGGCAGATGCAATCGGGATGAATATCAACTTAGCAGCTCTCTGCAGCCCTGATGACATAGTCAACGCCATGTCAGTGTGGTACTGCTCAGGTCTTATTTGGCGCAAGGGGGTCATGGCTGATGCCCAAGCAGACGCAGCCATGCAAGTGTACCTGACAGCGTTGCAGCATTATCTGCCAGGCAGCCAGATCCCTCAGCAGCTGCTACAAGACAGCAAGGGACTGCAGCTTATGGCTGATGCTGCTGCACAGGAGCTCGCCTGTGCTTCACAGGAAGTGAAGGACCGCGTGAGCGGTATCATGCTTGACCTCTGGTCATGCGTTGCCAAAAAATTGTGGGCATCCAGAGATGAATGGGGGGAATGGATCAGTGACCATCCACACTGGGAGTATCGCATTGGCAGGGTCAAGCAGCTCTTGAATGACATCCCACCGCTGCCTGAGCTGTCTCTGCATGACAAGCAGAAGTTGGCCACCAAAAGGGAGGATGCAAAGCGTCTCATGAAGCAGTATCAGAATTCCGAAGACTGGCCAGAAGCCCTTGCCTATCTGACTTTCACCGAGACAGATCCCCAGCTTTGGTTTAAAATTGCTGAGGAGGTGAGAAGGATGTCGCCAGAGGCACAGACACAAATGGCTGCTGAGGATGCATCTCGAGAGTTTGATCTGCAGACACGGCTGGCAGTCCTTGGCATGTCCATGCGTCACACCAATTTTGGCTACAAGTTTGAAAGGTGTTTCAAGGCTGCAATGCAGCTTTTCAGGGGCCAATCACAACAGGCCAAAGCATAGTCAGTCGATGAATGTGTGGCTTGAAATGTGATCAACGTGTAGGCTGATGCAAGCAAATGTGACTGTTTACAAAGCGTTATTGCATCTGTTTGCGTGACTTAGGACTCAGATGGCTAGGTCATATTTTCAGGATGCCTAATGATAGATTGCCTAAGCAGCTTTTGTTTGGTGAAGTCAATTGGCTTTGCCCACATGGTCGCCCTAGGTCTAGGTTCAATGATGGTGTGCTATGTGATTGGCAAAATTGTTGCATCAATAGACTTTATAAGGATGCACAAAACAAATTGCTCTAAAAAGACAAGAATTGCCTGGCATGTACCTAGCTCATCTTGAGCCGAAAGGCATAAAAAACAATGTTTTTATTGTTACATTACTCTGAACGCTGCGAGTGCAACTTTGTGTGTGCCTTCTTTTCTTTATAGATGCATGACTTTGTGATTTTGTTGTGTTGTGTACTTGTGTTGGTATTTTGCCTCTGACGGTTGGTTGCTATGGATGCTGTTCATTGGATTTTGTTGCAGCCATGCAGCAATGCCTGGCTGAAGCAACAGCTTGATCGTACATACAATATGAACATAGGATTTGTGCTTGTGCTGATAATAATCAATTTTCACGTGTGTGCTCCATGTATGTTTCATTTTGGTATGATGTATGGATTGGGAGTCTGCATGCTTCTGTCATTCAAGCCAACAGCAGCTTTTTTCAGTTGTCAGCCTTGCATATAGTTCAACATACTGATGTGTGGCATCCTATCAATCATGATCAGCATGATGTCAGCTCACCGACGGAGAAGCATGACCGCTGAGTCCCTCGTTGCAAAGATAGTATTCCTGTGATGGGTAGCTGACATGTGGAATACATAATACACTGCATGGTTGCCTGAGTCACGCTGCAACTTGTGAATGCCAGACACCCCAGATCACCACGACGTGTGCATATGTATGGCAAAAAATAATTTGACGCAAGTGAGTTTCGATCTCACGACCTCCAGAGCCACAATCTGACGCGCTGCCAACTGCGCCATTGCGTCTGTGCAAGTTTGCGGCTTAACCCAGGGCTGATCCTGGTGAATGGGTCAATTCGTGGCAAAACTGCTGTTTTTGCAGGCTATGAGCATGCGGCAAGCCGTCTGAGTGGTTGCTATTCGACGGCCGTAGAGGCTTCAGCTAGGCTGTTTGAGATGTGTTGTCACATTCTGTCCTGGTTCATGCTACGCGCATGTATTAGTACGTGCAACAGGAAGCAGTCTCAAAAGCCATACCTTACACCACGTGTGCCGACACTAAGTGATGCCTTCCAATATTTAGTTCAAGTGATCAAAATCTGTTACCGGTTTAGACTGGGGATATTGCTGACCACCACCAACCAAAATCTGCACCATCAGTAGGTAAGGCTTCAGTGGCTTGAACAGATATCCTCAGATTCGAGATTTTCATGATCATCAAGCTGTCAATTCACTCGATCATGCTCACATGCACGTCGGTTGTCCGACACCAAGGTCAACTCAACTCACTCACTTTTGTTTCAAAAGTTGTGAATTATGACAGAATCGACCTTGCACAATGTTCTCTTATACTGCATGATTCCACCAAGCTTGAGATGCCCACAATATAGTGATTTTGATGCTGTTTAGCCTCTAGAGCATGGCTGAGTAGATGTGCTTGGCCATGCTTACAGATGCATTGTCCAAAGTCAATGACATATGCAATCATGCAAGTGAAGAGTTATAATCAATACCTAAAATTCAATCGTCTACCATGCTTCATCAAGCCCACGATGCGAGACTCTGGTGGCACGCACGACCATGCATGTCAGCATCATGGCACAAGCACTGACCAAACAGACACTACAGGACCTTGTGCAATAGGGCATCTTGTTCACCTGGCTGCCTACCATGGTGTCTTGCCAGCTGCACATGCTGGCACATGTTTGCACAGCATCAGAGCTGCAGCAAAAAACTCAAACCACCTGCACACGTAAAGCCTGTCAAATGTCAAGCATTGCAGTGTATGAGAACACATGTACATGCAACACAGCCAAGTGCAATTGCTCATCACACTGCTCACCTGTGTGTAGCGCTCATCAGTGCTTGACAACTGGCAGCGCAGTATGACTCCCTGGCTGACATTGACAGGGACTCATGCTGATGTGGCAGAGGCAATCTCTGCAAAGCAGAAGCTGCCAGTAAGATCTGGATGCCAACCTGATCATGAGTGTGGTCACTGATCACTCTTCAATGCAATAGTAGCGCATAAAAGGTGCAACTGGCACAAAGTGGATTTGAGCTGGAGGGTCACCTTCAAAGTGGTGCTATAGCTCCATGAGACAGCAGTACATTCGTTGTGCTTGCATAGCCCTTCTGTGTAGCCACCTGAAGTGGCGCAGCGCCGTGCAAGAAACATGCACAGAGAGTCATGTTGGCCAGTGTGAACTCCATATTATCGCTCATGTACAAGGGCAGCACAGGTAAGCAACACCTCTGCTGTGCAGCAGAACCTCATGGCCGACTCAGGAAGGGACACTACCAGCCAAAACATGCAAGTTTGCCTTGTAACACCGCTCATACTCAGGTAACAAATGCACAAGCAACACTTGGTCCGCCATGGTTCTGCAGTAAGAAGCACAAAGGGGATGATGGTGACAGCATGAGCATAACAGCAGGCTGGTTTTAGGTGGAGAGAGCAATGGCACAGTAAGGATTCACACCTGGTTGTCAGTGCCATTCACATCTGCACCCGCAGCAATGAGCTCCTTCACAACACTAGCATAGCCCCGCCGCGCCGCCCAGTGTAATGGTGTTTGACCCTGTAGTGCACAGTCGTACAGACTGATGCTCCCAATATTGATCTCATTGGCCCAGGATGCTGAGGATGCTGAGGATGACAGCACATGACCAGACAGACGGCAGAGCTGACTAATAAAGCTTACTTTATGGTTTCGGAGGTTGACATCAGCGCCTGAGCTGAGCAGCATCTTGAGCATAGCCAGCTGGCCGTGCCAGGCAGCATGGTGCAAAGGTGTGCAGCCCTGCACAACATGCAGACAACTATACATCAGTCGTGTACTTGAGAGCTTCACACCCTTCCTGAATATAAGTTTGTTCCAATGGTGCTGCAACGGTGGTGCACATCAACCCTCGTCTCAGTGCAGTAGGACAGGAAGCAAGCTGCAACAAGACTCCAGCTTCTTGCAGCAAAATGCGATTACAACCAGGGCTTTGTGCTGGCGATTGTCAATGTATGTCTTATCTATAGAGTCCAAACATTGTTGTAGCTTCTGCTACAACTGTGCATATTGTACATGCAGGATTTGCATGTTTGCCACAAAGGTCATGGCTTGTTTGAGACAGATTTCTGACCTTGGAGTTGGGCGCATTGATGTCAGCTCTGTGGTGCAGCAAAGTCCTGAGTGTGTCCTTCTGCCCAAACTCAACAGCCAGATGCAGAGGGGTCATTCCCTGTAGCAGCAGCATCTGCAAGCTTACGATATTCACAAGTGTAGATTGCAAGGATTGCCTTCTTGCTGACTAAAAGTAGGGCATGCATGTGTGATCAACCCTGCATTGTCACAATTTGCTTGCATGGCATGTGCACCGCTGAACGATAGTATATGTCATTAAAGCCCTGGCAAAGCAAAGCCAATTTTAGGGGCACGCTCAATCAAGTTGGTGTATGCATTCAAGTCGGCTATGTTAGTGCAACAAGGGAAGGAGGTGTCTTGACTTGCCTGAGTATTTTGGGCATCTGGATCAGCACCAAATGACAGCAGCATTCTGGCTATTGCCGCATGGTTGGTAGCAGCAGCATGATGCAGAGGCACAAATCCCTACAACACAAAGGAGCTTGTTGCAGCTTGACAAACATGCTTGAACAGAACAAGCAATTTGAAGTCATGCAGCTCATTTTGCTCCCTGCAGTCATGCTTTGCGACGTCATAACAGAACAGGTCTCTGCAACAATGCAAATGCATAGTGAACAAGGCACCGTAACTGCAAAGCCACATGTATTGTTTGTTTGCACACATTGAGACAAATTTAGAAAGTTGCAACACATGAACCTGATTATGTTTGTGATGCTGCATGCAGTTACCAGCAGAAACAGCTTGTATCACTGGAACAAATTTGGCAATGTCTATATCATTGTGACTACAACACACTCCTTACTACTGTCGCTGGCTCAGCCTTGCTTCAAAACTGTCAGCTAGGCTGACTGTGAAAGTTCAAAGCCGCTATCTTTGGAACAAGCTCTGGAGCTTTGCAATATATGAGACAAGCCAGAGTGTGGCAGCACTGCATGGCTTACATGTACGCTCTTTGCATTCGCATCTGCTCCAAACCCCAGCAGCATAAATGCAGCACGGCGGTCCTTTGTGGCACAATGCAGTGGTGTCCATCCCTGTACCAGTCAGACACAAGTTGCCCAAGGGCAATACCAACTCACTTCATGGCAATGGTCTGTTTGCTAGCCAGCATAGGTGCAATGTGCAACAGTGCACGGCATCACACCAAAACAAGGCCAAGACTCCATAAATGCTTGCCTCAGCATCTGCAGCTTGTGCATCAGCGCCATGGGATAGCAGCATGTCCACCAGATCAGTCTTGCCCCCCTGCGCAGCGCAATGCAGGGGGGCCCAACCCTGCACCCAAAGGGATCATCATCCGTGCAAGAGTGCCAGCAAGCCGGTAGTCAATGGCTTGTGGTACCGCATAAGCGGACCTTGGTATATCTTGCAGGCTTCATGCAAAACACAGTAACAAGGCGTGGCCCTGTTTATTACGTGGGCAGCGCATAGTATGCAGCTTTGACGTGGGGCTGATGTAAACTGAACCGCAAGCACTGCTGCATGTGATGATCTCGGTTGCATGTGATGATAGTGCATACGGCTGCTGCTCACCATTGCTGTCTGGGCAGCCACGTCTGCACCATGCTGCAGTAGGGCAAGGACAGACTCTGTGTGACCTTTGTAGGCAGCGCAATGCAGCGCAGACCAGCCCTACAACACAACTTAACTGATCCACTGTCAGACTTTGCAAGCTTGGACAATGCAAGCAGTGAGAAGGCAATTCTGAGATGAAGCTCAATCAGTGTGTGTGTGCATCTGAAAGATGACTCAAGTACAGTCCAAAGGACAGTACATGAGTAATTCCACACCTTGTGTATGGTCTCTTTGAGCTTGTCTGTCCAAGGTATAAGGTACAAATGAGGAGGTACTTTCTGCACTGGCACAGTGTCCTGAGGCTGATGACACAATGTGATATGCAGCTACCAAGGGCATAGATTGTGGGGCAATGCACTACCGTGTAAGCACGAAAGCTGGCTGTCAGGATGAGGACTCTCACCACATAAAGCATGGTGCACTGGACAGCTGCATCAGCTTCCTCATCCAGCAGCATCTCTACAACTTCGGCATGGTTGTTTTTGGCTGCTAAGAAAAGTGGTGTGGCATTCTGCAAAAGTTGGGTCAGTGTGACGTGACTAGGCAAAACAAGCAACTTGAGGCCAAGCCACAGCAGACAGTTGAGCATCAGACCTGATCATCTTTGGCATTCAGGTCAGCATTTGATTTGATGAGCAGCTTCACCAAGGCTTTCTTGTTGTTCTGTGCTGCCCAATGCAAAGCAGTCTCACCCTGCAAGTACTTACACTCACACTGCCTCACAAGCCACACAGTGCATGACAGAAAAGGTGTCCTGGGCGTTCATACTAGGTTTGCGAGCCCTCTCCAAGACCAAGAATTGGTGAACAGTGACAGATGCTGTTGTGCACTCTCACCCTGCGGTCTTGCAAATCTACATCAGCTGACTGCAGCAACAGCACTTCCAGAGCACCGTATGCATTGTTTCTGGTAGCAAGCTGCAGCGGGGTAAGACCCTGCAGCATACATGAGCAACAGCTGCCTCTGGCTTCGTGCATTAGCATGCATGCAAGAGGCATCCAGTAGTAGCTTCCACTGCGGTAGCAAAGCAAATGTCAGTTCATCGTCACCTCTGAGTCTTGAGCATTCAAATCAGGTTGGTATTGGATCAGCTTGGTGATCATGCCCAAAGCATTGTGCTTTGCAGCACAATGAAGTGGTGTGCGACCCTGCACCAATTTATGCACAGTGAAACTTTGCATGCATAGCATTGCAGCTGGGTACCCATGGCATTGTAGCTAAGGCATTGGCTAAGGCATGCGTGTAGGCTGTGTACTCACCCGCTTGTCTGTGGCACACACATCAGAACCAGCCAAAATGAGTCGGTGAGCAATATCTGCTCTGTTGAACTGGGCTGCACAATGGAGAGGTGTCCAACCCTGCACATGGACCGCAGGCATCTGTCAAAAGAAGCATACTCCTTGTGGACATTTCTGATGGCTGTATGTGTCCTGAAACAGCAGTAGGCAGGTGGGTAAACTCTGATTGTGAGCAGATCACAGACATGTGGCAAACAGATAATGTTTATGACAGCAATACCAACTCCTAAAAACAGTATGAACATAGCAGGAGGCAATGCCAGGCAAGGTGGAGCGCATGATCACTTCATCATCTCGCAGCAAGGCCTCCATCTCTTGTGATGAAAGTGGCCGTTCGATCTGTGCTTCATGTTGCTGATCAGTAATGCACCTCAGGCAGACTCTCCTCTGAAGCAGCACCAATCTCATTTGAATCCAATAGCAAAAGATGGACGATCAAAGGCTGGATCAAGGGATACAACAACAGGATGCAACTTTTGCTTTGCGATTGCTCACCCCGGTGCAGCTGTTGGCAAGGCCTCTGCCAGTATAGGAGGTACAAGTTGGTGACTTTCTTGTTTGAGGTACAGCTTGGCAGAGATGCAACGACTTATGCAGCAGGCAAAGCTGAATGTACGGCGCACAGAAGTGCATGGACCTTAAGCCCGTGTGTTCCGCTCTGGAGCTCACGTGAGCCGATAGCTTCAGCTTCGTTAGGTCAACAGATCAGGCAAACGGCAGGAAACGAGCTTGTCTGATAGTGTTCAGCGGCGACAAGTGTACATCAGCAGTATCGATCTGTCGCAATATAAAGCCTTGCAAAGCGATAAGTTGCTCAGGCGTGGCCGCATGCATCGAAGTAACAACAGTCCCAATCAAGTATATGTTTACGGCTAAGATGCGGCAATAGATGCGGATGCACTAATTGCATGCTGAGGTGGGCCATTGACCTCGGTGACGGTGCAAGATCAGCGCCTGGACCAGCTTCGCGGAAGCGTTTTCAGGAATCTAGTCGGAACAGTTTTGCAGATGCCATGACACTTGAGATCACATCTCGTCACTGCGCTGCGGAGTGCAATTTGCTTGATTTGGAAGAGTATGTGAAGTCCACATATCTGTGCTGCAAAGGACGCTGCTTGGTTTACTTTGCAAAGGTAGACGCGTTGTCTGCATCACTCGCGAACGGCATGTGGTTGGTCATGCTGTTGAGGAACGCATGTCATGCACGTCGTCGCGGCATCAATCCCAACCGGCCCCCCAGCCCATGAAACCCGAGGTTCATATACTTGCTATTGTGCAGACAAGCTGACGCTCGCTGATAGCTCATTTACAGCTTGACAGTGGTCTAAGCAGGCTATCACCGACCGAAGCAAGTCAGGCATGCATCCATTAACACGCACTATTTCACCTCAGTGGAAGCCAGTGTTGCCTGCCACGGTAAGTATGCTTGCCTGCCCTCCACATTTCGCGGACATATGGAATCTATAGCTGAAGCGGTGATTGCTTATAGATTTGGAGGCTGCACAAAAGATGCACCTCAAGGCATTTACAAGCTGCTCCCATCTGTCAGCACAGTACAAATGGAGAGACTGACGCTCAGACGCCAGCAATCATTTATGCTACTGCGGCTGGGACCCATCATGATATGCCTGGCCACTCTGAATGTGCTGCACGTATTCCTGCCATAATTTCAGCGCTGGAGCTCTCACAGCTGACATCTCAGCACAAACCTCTACAGGTGCACAGCCTTGCATCTTAAACAACCAATTGCTTGATGCAGGCATTGTACATAGTCCAGGCATCAGATGCATCACAAATGCAACCTCTCTCAAATGCTGCCGGTGCATGGCCAATCACAGGGTCTCACTGCAACACTACCAAGATATGCCTGCCGCAATGACATCTTGCATGCCTGATGCTAGCAACTGAGTTTCAGGTCATCCAGGCCGTGACCGCCTACATACCCCATCAGTCACTTATGTGAGTTTGTGTGGGGCTTCGCTACGCACTGGCATACTGCCTTGTATTGCATTCATTGCAATTATGACACCACTCATAAAGCCTTAATGCACTGACACTGCATGATGCATTGCTGCAGCTGCAAAGCCTTGACAACTTTCGGCCAGCTACCCTGGCTGAAGTCTGTGCAGTTCATGACAAGCGCTACCCACAAGCGCTGCAGCAGATTGTGCAACAACAGCAGAAGGCAGCTCAATACGAAATTGTTGAGTCTGCCCCAACATATGTGACATCAAGCTCCTATCAGGACGCTCTTCAGGTGACTTGTCTATATCTCAGGCAACAACTCAGATACGGCAGCATTCTGGGACAGTCAGTCAGTGCTCTATTTGTTGATTGCGCAAGCTGCCATTGTGCCTGAGTGTATCTCACCCTTTTCTTGTCCTTGTGTTCACAAGACAAAGCTGCAAACAGCCTCACCTATAAAGCATCCAGTGTGATTTGGCGACTACACCACTGCTGTTACAGAGAGGACTAGCAGCTATGCCTGCATGTGAGTTTGCATCACAGCATTGTTGGCCAGTACTTACAGTTTGCGTTTTGAATCAGCCACAATAGTGACCCTCGTGTATTGCCTTTGGCTACTGCTACATCTGCAATAGCCCACCTGAAACTGGTGCTTGTCAGGCTGCAGGTGCAGCACTCAGCTTGATAGATTCCTGCCTGGAAGCAGCAGTACAAAGCAAAACCCATGGGGGCTCCGCCAAGGATGTGCCGGCAGGGTTTGGCATCTGCCGCCCGCCTGGGCATCATGCAGTGCGTCAGTCCTGCATGGGATTCTGCATCTTCAGTACTGTGGCTATTGCTGCTCGCTATGCTCAGCAGCACCATGGACTGCAAAAGGTGACCAGCACGCAGTGATCTGAACATTTGAATGCTGTGATGTCTACTCCGCATGAGTTGCTGCCTATTGCATACCATTGCAGGTTACTGCTTACTGTACAAGCTGCAGTCCCAGCCAACACCAATGTTGTACATGCCATTTTGTATGATTCCTGCACCACAATGCTGCTGTCTCTGCTTGCTTTGCCTGGCATTGGCACAGGCTGCAAATGGTGATCTATCTCTAGCAATGCTAGTGGCTGTGTAATGCAGTTGCTTTCATTTGCTCAGCTGCATCAAGATTGAAGCCTTTGGCCATACTCATGTGCTGCTGTGCTGAGATTGTGGCCATTGATCATGCTTTTCAGGGTACAGGCTTTGCATAATTGGATTTGTATCATCTTTAAAGACCTGGCTGTATTGCACATGCAGACTTTTTGTTTATTGTAACCTGAAAAAATGCAGCAGATCTATGCTTCCCTCAGAGGCCTGAGGACCCATCTTCCCGCAAGCAAACAGCATCACATTGCTGCTGCTTTCATCAAGGCAAAACCTAGAAGAGAGACCTTTCATTGGCCTCAATCAACCCTGCATATCATCGAATGTACTGCAGGTCATGATCTTTGACTATGATGTCCATCATGGCAATGGCACACATGACATCTTTTATGACGAATCAGACATCCTGTTTGTGAGCACACACCAGCAAGGCTCCTATCCGGGAACTGGCAAGCTCACAGAGATCGGCAGCGGTGCTGGGCAGCACACCACCATCAACATACCGCTGCCAGGTACTTTCCTGCCATACACCTTGCCAACCTGCTGCTGTATTCATAATGAATACCACTGTGATTACTAGCCATGCTGATGATGTGGCTAGTGACGGCAGATGATCCCATATGTCAAGCTTGCTTCATGAGTCTGGTGAAGCTGATGGTGTGGTTGCAGTGTTGGCCACACCGCTGGGCAACATGTGTTGAAGCCTAAAGGGAGACATGGCTGTTTGTCAGCTGCACTACCAGAAGCAGTACTGAGGCAGCGTTCGTTGTTCTTGTCTGTTTCCTGCCCACGGCTGGTCTGACAGAACTGCATGCACAGGGGATGCCGGTGATAGTGCTATAAGAGCTGCCTTTGAGGAGATTGTTGCGCCAGCAGCTCAGAGGTTCTGTCCAGACATCATCTTGGTAAGCTGCTGCCACAGCATTGCACCTCATGGTTTCAGTCAAGGTTAGCTGATGCAGCCAGATCGAGACAGGCTTTCATGCAAATCTCTCAATTGGAACATAATGCAAGTTGTGACTAATGAAGACTGGAGATTTTCTCAGGATCAGATATGCTGATGGTCGGATCAGCTTATAGGAGGCGCCACTGAGAGTGTGCCTGCCAGACAACCTGCTAAATGCTTCATGCTGAGCCTCAACCTTTTGAGGCTGTGCCAACACATGCATGCCTCGTATGCTGGACGCACCGCAAGCAAGACATGAGTCAGTGTGGATGCCTCACAATGCTGTATTCAATTCAAAGTCATCAAAATATGTTTCAGTGTGTGAATCGTGTTTTGCATGCAGGTCAGCGCCTGGATTTGATGCCCACTGGCGGGATCCATTGGCAGGACTGCAATTCCGAACATCTACCTTTCACTATCTGGCTGCACAAGTCAAGAACCTGGCCAATGCTGTGGCAGGTATATCAGCAAGTGTGGTGGCGCAGCTTCCAACTCATGCATGTTCTCTTGTTCCATGCACTTACGCAGGTCACATAAACCAGCAAAATTGTCATTACTCTCAGCTGTCTGCATGGTGAAAGCCAGTACCACGGCACTTGGATGCAGCATCGGTGCCAGTGTTACTTGCAGGATCAAAGCCAAATTTTGGGCTTTGCTTACTACTTTCACCTTGACTAGTTTCGCTAGTGCTGACATTTGTTCTGCTATATGCAGGGGGTCGATGTGTGTTTCTGCTGGAAGGAGGTTATGACCTGAAGGCCTTGGGAGATGCTGTTGTTGACTCGTTTCTGGGTCTGCTGGGTGAGAAGTCAATTGACAAATTTTCACCAGACCTCTTACGCGATGAACCCAAGGACAAAGTCAGGGCAGTGCTGAATGAAGCCAAAAGTATACACAGCTTTTGATGCTGTACATCTTCGAATATGTGGCCTCTGGGCAGCAAGCATAAAATCAAATACGCGTTCTAACGCTCAGCGCTTTAAAGGCTTGCGACTGGGGACGACAGAAAACGCAGCACTGCCGTTTCATGCTTGACAAACGCCAATGCTGCACGTGTTACTGGTCTAACATGTGCGTGATCGGTAATCTTGTTCTTGAGATGAATCGATTGATCGCCCATCACGACCGTACCGGTAGTGGCCGGTGTGCCTGAGCCCCTTGTTCCATACGGTGGCGTAGTCTTGTGCATCCTCCAGACTTTTGGATAGGCTAACTGATGATCAGGAAGCTCGTATGGGGCAGAAGCTAGGTCGAGATGTCTCAAGTCATACAAAGAAAGAGCCGCAAACGCCTGCGGGCAAGTGATGCTTTGACTTTTTGGCGTTCCCGGTGGTTGCCTCAGCGCTTGATGACGTAAAGACTGTACCTGCAGGCAACCCCTTACCCGACCTGATCCATGCCGAGCTGTCGGCAGCTCAGCCCGGCGTTGGGCGTTTGATCGTTGTCGGCGACGTGCACGGATGTCCAGACGAGTTGAAGATCCTGCTACGAAAGTGTCAGTTTCGCCAAGGCTCCGACGTTTTGGCCTTCAACGGGGATATCATCAACAAAGGGCCAAACTCTGTGCAGGTCTTTAAGTGCTTTCAACCGGCTCATCGAGCATAGCTTGTCAAATGCATGACGTGTGAGGCACGGTTGTGCTGTGCCCTTGTACACCATTTACACTTTCCTCACAATATGTGTTTATGAGTGTAGGCCATTGACTTGATACGGTCTCTTGGAGGGATTGTGGTGCGCGGGAACCAGGATGACAAAGCCCTTGCACAGTATGTCCAGTGGAAATCAGGCACACCATTGGTGAGGCTGGTATCTGTATTTGTTGCAAACACTTCATACCACAATTTCGAAGGCATGTCTGTCTGAATGCAGCGTAAGTTGTTCTATGGTCTGTGACCTGTGCATTGAGCTGCCAGCAGGTGTCGGCCAAAGAATGCCTGTAAGGTGTATTGAGCAGCAACTTGAAGATAGCTCGCAAAATGCTGCTCAGGGGTCAAGCTGCTTGCTGTTGCAGCTGCAACCACTTCTGTCCTGACGAGCATGCAAACCGCTTCAAAGGGTTGCTTGATGCCTCTCCACTTGCATATTGTTTTGGAAAGGTGGATCACATCTACACACACTCGCATGGAAGCACAGCATTCATTGCATTCACCATCATCATGAGAAGCTCATTCATATGTGTCTTAACCAACTCCATTATAGGCCATACTGTAGGAAGAGAAGTCAAGATGGCTGGAGGAATTGGGAGAAGAGCGAGCTGAATGGCTCAGACAGCTACCTTTCTCCTTGTCCATACCTTGCCTGAAGCTGCTTGTTGTGCATGCTGGTCTCATACCAGGCATCCCACTGAAGGAACAGTCCCTAAAGACACTGACTGAGGTATGCATCACACCAGTCTGATGGCTTGTGCAGGGGAAAAACAGCCCTAACCTGCTTCCAGAGCTTGAACTCACTGCATCTTTATAGCATGCGGTAGTGTCAGCAGCATAACAGCATCTTCTGTGCGGAACTCTGCTTGCCATTTGCCTCACGATGTCAGCAACACTTAGGCATCGTCTGTGCTGATGTGCCAAGGTTACACAAATGACGCAGCTGATAGGATGAGTGGTGTCTGCAGTTGAGGACCCTTCCAGCACATGCTTTTCTGCCTGATGGTTCAGGTATTGCCGACTCAGAGACATCAGGTCAATGTTCATCTGGCTGAACTGCTGCTTTGCCTGGCACGCTTGTGCTGATAGCATGACCTCAAATTGTTGTCATGCTGTACGCATTGTAGCTGTTGTATAGGACTTGCAGTGCCACAGTCAAAGAGCATGCTGCTGTCATCTTTTCACAGCATATGCCAGTACCTCCCAGTCCTGAAGCCAGTGACTGCTTCCTGTGCAGCAGGAGCGCAAGATTATGCTTTGTAACTGCAAAGCAGTGTGGGCCAGCATGCCTTCAAGCATTGGGCCTGTGCTTGCAGCTTGCAACTAAATTCCCTTTTCTGCTGGCGCAACTGTTGATCACAGAGAGCACCCAGAGCACTTTAAAAGCTTGTCATGCTTGCAGACAAGCAACTGAATGCCTCCTCTTCCCTGCAAGCAGAACCTAAATTGGATGAGACAGAGGTGCCATGGGCCAGTTTGTGGAAAGGCCCCCAGCATGTGGTATTTGGCCATGATGCTGGCCGGAAGCTGCAGACCTGGCCCTGCGCAACTGGCCTGGATACTGGATGCTGCTATGGCGGTCAGCTGACTGCCCTTGTCATTCCTCCACTTCACAAGCAGACCAACACAGCCTCAATGCCTGCTCAGGATCAGTCAGCAGGATCCAGTATATGTACTGATCAGTCAACACTGCAACAGAACAGCAGTGTACAGGAGTGTGAGCAGCAAGCAGAAGGAAACCTTGTTGGAATTGGAGACCTAAACACAACAGACAGTGGTCCGTCATTGTCAGACAATGCTGCAAGAACAGAAGCTCAGGACTCAGAGTCTGTGCCATCGCTCAGCGACTTAAATGCAAGCCTGATTCTGGTGCCAGCCAAAAAAGTCTACAGCGAGAAGAAGAAGATCAAGCCCAATTCGTGAGAGTTGTTTTGGTTGCTGTACGGAGACTAGATGTGCCTGACTGCAAGATTGCTGTGGCAATTTCATGGCAATATCGGAGGATCATCTTGGAAGCATGGTAGTGTCTGACTAAATGGAACGCATTTTGTGTCCATCCAGGTGTAACTATGTTAACCAATCAGTCAATTTACATTTCCTGTCTTTAGGACTCATCAGGGGAGTCAACAGACAATAACTACGGTGTCTTGGCATTCTCATAGACTGACTGAAATGAGGGGGGCTGTAGCTCGTAGACTGCTATACACTTTCATTACTTACAGCTGGTGCTGCCAGTGCCGATGCATCACGAGATGAGCAGTAACAGAGTAGTCAGGCATGACTCACGTTAGGTCATGCGATGGGGATATTTTTACACATGTGTGATACGTTTGTAGTCAACCCATGTGATCTCAACCGATCTGCAAACAAAACTACCTGCAGTTGCGCAAGTGTTTAGCGGTGCGGGCTTGCCGGGACCCAGCAAACAACATGGCACTGTTGCAGAGGATGCGGTCTGCTTGTGCGCCCAGCACCAAGCTGGCAGTAAGAGCTTTCAGCAGCGCTCCGGCAGCCGCAGAAGTTCCTGATAGTTGGCGCAACCCTGCTGCTGTACTACACGGCATTGATGACATACGTTTTGAAGACGTGCCGTTGCCGGACAAGGTTGCAGATGGCCACGTCAGAGTGCAAATGCGGGCCGTAGGAATCTGCGGATCGGATGTGCACTATTACAAGAAGGTAGTCCACCTTGACAACATATGCATTTCCTGTCATGTGACACGAGCTTGTCGGACACACAGACCTATGTCAAATCCATCTGCAATCAGTCCTTCTGGCCCCGGTGTTAGCAAATACCAGATGTTTGATCCAGTGGCAGTCCAAAACGCATGCTATGTCTATTGACTGCTTTTCGTAGTGTCTGCCTGGTCCTCTGCTGCTGCATGTTGCTTTGCAGTGCAGTGCATACTCTATTTAGTATGTTGTCATCAGAAGCATATGAGCATCACTTTTAAGGTATTTTGTGCCTGAAGACACCACCTGTAACTGCTGTAGGGCCGGGTTGGGCATTTTGTGGTGAATGCTCCAATGGTTCTTGGGCATGAGTCAGCTGGGTGAGCTCTGCTGTGTTAATCTGACCACTCATGCTTGCTTCTGTTGCATGCATATTTGCTTTGCATGTCATGGGATGATTGGCCAAAGCTGCATGTATACAGCTCAAATCGATGCATAAAACAATAGCATGCAGAGCCTGATTTCATCCGGCGACCTTATCTTATCAAGGGAGACATTGGCTTTGACATTTGAACCAATGGCATTCCTGTCAAATCAAGCATGCTAGTGATCTACAATCACCTTTGGTGCCCTGCAGAGACATCATAGAGTGTGGGCCAGGTGTGACCAGCAGACAAGTAGGAGACAGAGTAGCACTAGAACCAGGTGTACCTTGCTGGAGCAACAGAATGTCCAGGTACTGTCCCTCACTGCTGCAGTAAGAAGGCTCCCAGCATGGTGCAGCCAGGTCCAAATGCTCAGTGCACAGACGATCAAACCGTCTACAGGATCAATGTCTTCTGTAGCCGGCACACCTGGCCAATTGCATGTCAAGCTACATGGTGCTTTAAGTAGCCTGGTCCCTTGCAAAAGTCAAAAGCAGAAGTGCGTATTGATATGGACACTGTCCATGACCATGCATGGCTGATATGCAGGCAGGGACGGTACAATTTGGACCCAGATGTGAAGTTCTTTGCCACACCTCCTGTGCACGGCTCCCTGGCGCGGTATGTTGACCACCCAGCAGATTTCTGCTTCAAGATGCCAGACTCGCTGTCCTATGAGCAGGGCGCCATGGTTGAGCCCCTCAGCAATGCAGGTCTTCCTGCATTCAAGTCTCACGACTACCCATGCATTGCAAAGCCGTCTTTTGTACTGTATGACATTACCTGTGTTCAATGATTGCAAGAGCACCTGATCCGGTGCTCAGACTCCTGCTTGTACGTCAGAAGCATGAGGGGGCTTTGTCACCTGTGATCACCCAGAGGGTCTGGCAATTGCTTTGCAATCATGCCTTGAGGCAAAAAGGGTTCATGGTTTGTTGGATATAGCCCAGTGCACAATGTCTGTCTTTTTGTCGGTGCAGTACACGCATGCAGAAGAGGAGGTGTGGGCCCAGGCAAGAAGGTGGCCATTCTTGGAGCAGGCCCTATAGGTATGCCTTGCTTTGAGGGTCATACATTGTCCGAATTCGACACCTGATCACCATGCTTCTTATCTGCTGTCAGTGTTCCATACGCCAATTTGTCACTTGAATGAGCAGACGCCATATCACTGGCCAGGCAACACATGACAGCCTGAACCTTTTCTGACCAATAGCTACATACGCACGGAGAAATGTGCTGACTAAGAGCAGATTTTCTCTGGGCTTTCTGGGCTGGTGCTGCAAACATGCCGATTGCTTAGTGGATACTGTTGAGTCTGCCTGATCTGCAATCAGCAGTGGCATGTGTCAGTGTTGGTTATTGCCATCCAACGCAATACAAAGCCTTACATGACATCACAGCATACTAGGCTGAGTGTTCTGTCCAATCAGAGCGCAGAGTGCAACCAAGCATCTCTATCTTGGGGCTCAATCTATTGCTTGTGAACAGGATTGATGGTGTTGGCAGCAGCAAAGGCTTTCTCAGCCAGCAGTGTGGCCATCACTGACATCAGACCAGATAACCTGCCAGTAGCCAAGCAGCTAGGAGCAAAGCATGCACTGGATCAGTCAAAAGCCACGTCAGCAAACGACACTGTTGAGGCCTTGAAAGCTGTGTTTGCTGAGGGGCCGGACATTGTTATTGACTGTGTTGGCTTTGAGAGCACTATCACAGTGAGTCTGCAAAGCATGGTGCATGGTACTGCTGATGTGTGTTTTGTGATGCATGTGTTCAGTCATCCTCGGATGAGAGGTATGGATTTGTACAGCAGCAGCAGCAGCAGCAGCAGCAGCAGCAGCCTTAGCCCATGCTGTAATTGGAATGTGATTGCAAAAATTAGGGAGGCATGTATCGCATGTATCTCAAAGCATGACTCTTGCG
>JAABUP010003729.1_pt1 | contig 26451 bp, 24 predicted proteins | sample 5559201 | NCBI WGS metagenome assembly JAABUP01 (sample SAMN10711887, study PRJNA513373) | rock metagenome | isolation source: Antarctica rocks | place: Antarctica | reverse complement strand
GCCGCAGCAAAAAGATGGGGTGGCCACTAACATATCGTGGCCACTAACCTATCGGCTACGTTATCTAATCTGACAAAAGGTTACATAAGCGTGATCTGCAGTCCGCTTGCCCCACGCAAGATAACTCTCATCCTTGCAAGGAGACATCCATGCTCAGCGATTAGTGGCTACAACAATGTATCTCAATGCCTGACAGGCTAGGTCCGATTCAGTGTCAGATCGCCTTGAGGTAGACCCAGAATAACTATTGATCACCTTTATCTGAGTTTGCAAAGCTGATGTCACTTCACCAGGCCATGAGGTATCGTACGCCATGATTGGGAGCACTATGCTCCAAAGGCACAGTGCCCGGAGCACAGTGCTCCGAAGGTGATGCAATCGCGCGATGAAGAACAAGAACGTCGGTCCTTCTATCAAAGCATTCATGCTATATAAAGCCAACAGCTGTGTACTTCTTCGTGCCTGGTATCTGTGTATTCGACGATCAAAACTCTTCTCTTCTCATAATCGTATCAGCATCAGCAATTGTTACAATAACATTCGCAAGCAAACATCCTCGGTTCATATTAGAAATTCATAAGCACACATAAGACGGAGGTGGTGAACGCAGTGAGCATGGCGGCACAGGTATTTCCCATGAATTCCCTCAAATTATTTTTCTGCAAAATTGAATCTTTACTCTCCAACCTTGCCTGGTGGAGAAGCACAGCCAATATAGTTTCTAGAACCTTTCCTTCCTCCTCGAAGCGCCAGAAAAAGTGAAATATGAAGACCGCCCGATCCCCACCCTTCAGTCACCGCATGACGTCCTGGTCCACATCAAACAGACTGGCATCTGCGGCTCAGATGTGCACTTTTTCATCGACGGCTACATCGGTGAAAATTACGTCAAAGAGCCCATGGTACTAGGTCATGAATCCAGCGGCGTCATCGCTGAAGTAGGATCCGCCGTCACCACATTGAAGAAAGGAGATAGTGTCTCTCTCGAACCTGGAGTGCCCTGTAGAAGATGTATCCGGTGTAAAGAGGGCAAGTATAATCTGTGTTCAACCGTTGTCTTTGCTGCTTCACCTCCCACGCATGGCACGCTTTCAAAATACTATGCCCTACCGGAGGACTTCTGTTATCTCTTACCTAAAGAAATGAGTTTGGAAGAAGGCGCGCTCGTCGAACCTACAAGCGTTGCAGTCCACATCGTCAAGCAGGCAGATGTCAAGCCCGGCCAAAGCGTGGTCGTGTTCGGCGCAGGGCCGGTGGGACTCCTTTGTTGTGCCATCGCAAAAGTATTTGGAGCGACACAGATCATCGCTGTCGATATTCAACAGTCTCGCTTGGACTTTGCGGCGAGATATGCTGCGACGGGGACGTACATGTCTTCAAAGACCTCCGCTCAGGAGAATGCTACTCGTTTGGTGAGAGAACATAACCTTGGCGCTGGCGCGGACGTAGCGATCGATGCCTCAGGTGCCGAAGTCAGTGTCCAGACGGCGATACATGTTCTTAGACCAGGCGGGACGTACGTGCAGGGAGGCATGGGCGGGAATGAGATCACATTCCCGATCATGGCGATGTGCGTGAAGGAGCTGAATGTGCGTGGCAGTTTTAGGTATGGCTGTGGTGATTATGACTTGGCTATAAATTTGATTACGAGCGGAAGAGTATCGGTCAAGGAGCTTATCACGGGCAGGGTGGCCTTTAGAGAAGCTGAGCAAGCGTTCACGGACGTGAAGGCGGGGAAGGGGATCAAGACTATGATTGCTGGTGTAGAGGATTAGGTTGGGTTTTAGGGTAGAGCCGACTTCGGCACGGTTGTTTTAGATGATGATTCTAGAGGTTGTATGAGCGCAGCTTAGACCGATCCAGTTACTATCTTGCAAGCTAACGATTGTCATTATGGGCGAAGTTCTGCATTGCGGGACAGTGCTTATAGCATTCGATTGTTGAAGAACTTACATCAACGCTCTGGATAGTAACGGATGGCTTTAGGAGTCTATCTCGAATTTCCATTCCATTCATAGTGTCATTGCTTGCAGCCCGAGCAATAGCACGTTCCCAATCAACTTCAATGCCACTCCGGATGTGCGGTCTTGCAATCCTGTCGACGTCCACAAACTACGGGTCATCCACAAGCTCCGTGACTTGTCGCCAGGGTAATTAATCGAACGAAAGCTAATTACCCTCCAAGAGCACCAGGGAGATACCCTCTGCGATTGATATGCCATCTTCCACTGGGTCCTTTAAAGCGTGGTCGAAACTCGGAGCCAGCATGGTCCCCATATTCTCAGTGCGAGACTTGGCAAGATGATGCACAAAATCGATAACCTTTTCTGCATCAAAGGTCCACGGTGCTCCACGTCTGGCATATGCTTCTCCTCTGTTCGGCAACTCGTCCAAGATTGCGCGCGGCAGATTGAGTCCATCCATTGGAACGCACACGGCGATGGGCTGTGGAGCCTTATCGTTCAGAGCCTGTATCACCGCTGCGGCAATCGTCGATTTTCCAGAGCCTGGGGCCCCGGCTACAGCAACGATGACCCGTCGAAGATTGCTGCCATGACCATGTTCGAGAATTCTCATGGCACGTGTCGTGAGGTCGGAATAGATAGCTTCCATGCTGAGGCTTTTGGGGATGAGTTACCCCGAAGCAAGAAACGCGAGAATTTGGGATCTGTTGGGGATTCGTAGAAAGATTTGAGATCCGTTTCTGGGTTTAAGAACGACATCATGAGGACCTCTGTAGACATTGATGACACGGAAACAACAACGCTTCGGAGTGGTGTCGTCCGATGCTGCTCGAGGCAGGTAACACGCTACGAAGTACGAGTACCTTAGGTAATCAAGACTTACGGCTAGTCGTTGCTTACTTTCACATGCCACACATGGCCTAACAACCTTCTTCTCACCTCTCAAAGATTCGTTGATTGGTGCATTTGAAGTTATGAGTGCCCGCAGTGTACCTAGGTCGTCTTCATCGGCAGTTTGGGCGGTGAGCTCATGTCTTACATGCAGAAGCATGTCGATGGTTTCAACTGACGCTGCTGACATGTGGAACGTTGACCCAGTGCACTGAATGTAAAGTACGTTAGCAGACCGCCTCGCACGTCAGCTATCCTCCAAGCATTACCCTGTACTCTACATGCTGACCTCTGCCACCACTGCAGAAGCGTAAAAGCAAGGTAATCGGTCGACTTTCAACACCTTTGTGGACGAGATATTCTAGGGCACGCAAGCAGCCGCTAACTGCATTCAACGAAAAGTGCTCCGGTACAGTTCCCTGTACATACTGTGCCAAAGCGAACAGACGATGTGACTACGAAGGTCGTCTTGTACGCACACCTCTCACCCGAAAGTAGGTACGGACTGTTCTCCTGCATTTGCATCGACTGAGAGTATCCCCCATCACGGGGAACTCCCCGCATGCGATTGGATCACTGTGTCTTTCTAGATCACCTCAGATCAATCGTGTGGTTAAGTCTGCGAAAGAAATCTAGATGCGGCCGAGCAACGATGCAAAACCCTGGAATCAATCTTGCGATCCTTAAACCCGTACGTCGATATCGATACACTCCTTGCAATCGAGCCTAAGAAGCTCGTAGGGCTCCCTGTTGCAACGGAGAGGTCCTCAGACTCCCTTGATGCAGAAGACGAGAGTAGCCCTGCAGTGCTGAACGGATACGAGTGGCACGAGGACCCGTTGCCCAATGACACGGTTGATGCAATACAAGATGGGATGGCTTCGTTGTCTACTGCATCTTCTGAAGCTGGTTATCTCGGTAGTGCAACATCTTCCCTTGAGCTATTCCCCTTGTAATTTTCACAGCACGTCAAGCAGACCTTCGCTGAGTCTTTGCGGTGAGTAGGCAGCAGTTCGGGTTCAAGCCTGCTACGCACCGTATCCATGCTGCTCTCACGTAAGGGAAAGGGTCTCGTTGATGAGCAACTGGGGGACCTCCACATGTCTGACTCCACGCAGACAAACCAATCACGATGGGATGCTGTTCCTTGGTACGTTCTTGACGAGGACTGGCTCGCATCTTCTTTGGTGACGAACAAGCTCATCGACGCATATTTCCTGCTGTACAACACATCCAATCCAATACTCCATGAACGATCTTTCAGGGAAAGCTACGAAGCCGTGGCCACTATCCCAGATAAATCGAGCTGGCATTTAGTTTTCTATACCGTCCTAGCCATTGGCGCATACGTTTCGAACACCTCTCCGAGCCACACTGATACGCCTTTCTACTTGGCAGCTCGAGCGCGGATGTCAACCCACTTGCTCGAATCCGGAACACTGGTTGGGGTCCAGGCATTTTTGTTGATGGTATGTTCTGACCAGTGCCAAGCCTCGCCCCACGGACGGCGAGGCCGAAAATATCTATGGCACTAGATAGGTGACCTCTTACCCATGTAGGGGAATTACTTGCAAAAAAGAGATCGACCGAACACAGGTTACAATCTTATTGGAATTGCATTTCGGATGGCGCTTGGCCTAGCTCTTCACCGGGAGTCCACCAATAAAGCCTCTCGCGGTGATACACTTAGTGGAGAGATTAGAAGGAGGGTTTGGTGGATTCTTTACATGTTTGATTCCGGCCTTTCGATAACTATGGGCAGGCCAATTTTTGCCGTTGACTCAGTTATTGACACTCGATTGCCTCAGAACATAGATGATTCGGTATTTCAGAGTCAGCCCCTAACGCGATCTGAAGGAGTCTTGCTCACATAATGCAGTCATTCACGATGGATATGATGACAACCTCACCGTTACCCCCGGCCTCGGAAGTTCCGACCACTTATTCGGCTAACTGCACGTGCTGCTGGGGAGATAGCCCAAATAATGAAAGAGCAGCTCAATAGATGGAAAGCAAATTTGCCCTTTTACTTTCTAGAGCCAAACCCTCCTGAGTGGTTTCGTGGACCCAGAGCAGTGGTGTTCTGGAAAGAACAGAACTTGAGGATGATGATGTACAAAGGCTTCTTGACGGCACACGGCCATGGCGAGGAACGGAGCTCCCATACGACGCACCTAAGCGCCGATAGTGGGGTACGGAACTGCCTTGAGGCTGCGGTCGAGGCGGTCCACTCAATCTCGGGGTTTTGTGCAGAGAGCGACGTCCTGAACCACGGAATCAGTTGGTATGCAACATACTTTATATTCCAAGCCATCTTGGTCCTTGGTATTGCTCTGTTGCAGACGCCAATGGATCCTTTGGCCTCGACTTGGGAGACTACGATGGATCGAGCGAGAAGCTGCTTAGCCTCGCTTGGACGTGGTAGCTCAGCGGCCATGAGGTGCCTTTCTGTCGTCGACCAAATGCGGGAACACAACATGACATCGAATCCATCGGCCAGACAGCAAGAACCAACAAGCGCCAATATACAAACCGGATTCCTACCTGAGAGCGATCAATTAGGACGTAGTGTTGATCCTGCGCTCCATCCGTTTATGGATAATACACCCGTGGCAACTTTCCTGAACGGAGTAAATGGCTTTCCAAGCACCCGGGAGGAGTATGATTTTGATTACATTTCAGGAAGTCTTTTCAACAGCGAGGAGTTTGATAACTTCGCGATATAGTGTTATCATACTCCACATCCTTTCATTTAGTGCACTCGATCCTCTCACTGCGGTGTGCATCACAGGGAGTGACATCTAACCTGTGATTGGCAATATCACACTCGGCGTTGCTTTCTGAGATCAAGTTGACTATTCTAAGCGTTGAACTCGTTGCACATTTTGGAGGACTCCAGCATCACCATGTGCATCGGGCGTGGGTAGAGAGTGTTGAAACTACGAGATGTTCATAACTGCTTGGCTTTTACATGTACTCTACATGTATGCGATGATGGACGTTACTCTTCTCCCACACAGGTGCAATGAACAAACACATTGAGCCAGATTTGGTGATACAGCCGATTCACATCACCGTCAGAGGACTAGACGTCTTTACTCGGCCTGGAGGGTCCTTTCGCCATCCGTTTCCCGCATGAAATCCCATCTCTCTGGGCGTGCTTGGATGAAACAAGCTAGAGCGACGGCAAGACCGGCGGTGGGATGGGATATCCGCTATGCTGTACGAAGTAGTTCCGGAGCACTGTCGACCGTTGGAGTGAAAGAAATACTTTGACCATGGAGCCTGCCATAACGACGTTATTGTCTACATCGGATCTCTATTTTCTCTGTCCTCTATTCTAAGCAGGGTGAGGAACTCATCGATAACTTGGAAACTCGAATCTGACCGTGACGATCCCCGTGATGGATGACTCTTGCAACCCCAAATCAGGCTTTACCCTACCCCTCCGACTCCGGCTCTACGATCAGCACAACGCGCCGCTGCCTAGTCCTCCCTTAAAAGGTAAACCTGCCATTGGTAGGTCCAAATCAGCTGCCGGAACATATCGCTCTCTTGGTCCAAAACCCCTGACTCTTACCATTTTGCAAAAGACATCACAGCTGTATCTAGCTAAGCCTGACGACCCTGATCCTCCCAACGAATCTAGAACTCAATCAAAAGACGATAGCCGCCTTGACACATCGATTTATTCCTCGCCGCCTTGACACATCGATTTATTCCTCACCGCCTCCACCTCCGACGCTATCCCGAACTCTTCCGGCGCAAAAGTACGGGTGACAATCCCACGCACATCCACCTTCCGAGATTCCCAGGTATCGCACCGCACGTGGTAAGCACCACATCTCCGAGAAAGATCTACCACAAATTTCCTCGGTCAGTATGGGCGGGCCTCAAAGAATACGAGTGTGTTGCCGGTATTTGCGACTTACCCGATCATGGTGATCTCGTCCGAAAAGACTTTCGAACGGTGAAACTTTGATGAGTGCATCCTTCTCGTATACGTGTAGTACACCAGCTTCCCTCCACGCGAGCAATAATCAATCGCCTTTTCGAGAACGAAAACTTGATGCGACCTCAGCACCTCAACCACCACGTCGAAGCCGTACGGGTACGAAGCTTTAAGATCAGCCCACCGTCCGGACGAGTCGGTGCAATCGAGATCGACATAGTCATCCGCGACGTGCAACTTCTTCGCCAACTGCATTTTCGGGCCGGCGCGTGCTGCTATCACAAGGTGCGCGCCGCCGTTGTACTTTAGCAGTTGAGTCAGACAGAGTCCCGGCGGCCCGGCACCGACCAGAGGGACGGTGGACCCGGTTTCGGGACGGATGCGGTCCGTGCCGTGGACGGCGTAGGTGGCTGATTCGAAGAGCGCTGCTTCGGTCCAGGAGAGGTTGGAGAAGGGAATAGCTTTTCTGCGTGGAAGGTGCTATACTCGGCGAAGCCGTCATCAACTGCCATTACAACACTTATTGTCAACACGCAACCTTCCGATGATCGAGGGGGAAGAATATGATGATAGAGACGTACGCTGGACGCCATGAGCCAAGAGATTTTCGCAAAGAAGCAACTTCCTCTCCGACAAAAATGACAATATCCGCACACCTCCGAATTGTCCGCGGTCACTTTATCACCCAGCTTGAAATCCTTGACAGCTTCACCAATCTTGACTACGATCCCGGATGTCTCGTGACCGGTCACGACTGGCGTTTTGGAAGCGAAATCGCCGTTGTGAATGTGCAGGTCGGTGCCGCAGATTCCGCAGGACTTGACTGGGTTAGTTTGAGCGTCGGTGAATACTTTACTGCCCGGGCTTGGAGGGTTGATAGTGGCCGATGGTTGTGCGTTGGGAGCTGACGTACCCTTGATGACGACTTCGTGAGGCTTTGGGGTCGGTACTGGCATTGTTACGAGCGAGAAGTCTTTGATAGTGTTGTTGTATCGAATCGCTTCCATCTCCGTTGGGATGATGAACGAAGCGCCGTTTTCTTCGACAGTCATGGTTGGATGTTGGAGGATTCGGGTAGTTCACATAAACTGGTCAATCGAGGAGATAAGAGATATTTGTAGGCAAAAAGATAGTCTTTGTTCGTTGCGTACATGTATGATTTGAGTAAAGTCCGTAAGAAATGACTCGGCTAGAGACTCTCCGGTTTACCTTCCTGCCCTGAAGCTGCTAACATGTCGATAGTAAGATAGCACAGGCACAACATCGCATTGAAGATTGTGCTACCTTATGATAGTCGATCGGCGTACAGTGTTCCGATGGGCCAACCAACCCTAAGCAAGTCAGCATCGTAAGTCCGGTTCTGTCCACCGTGCGCTGATCACGACTTGAGGCATTGGGGCTGGGATGTCGGCGCACCGTGCCCCGAAGGCTCACATTAGCAAGCCTAGACGCGAGGACCCAAGGCGACGGAGGATGCTGAAACCGTTTCCTGCCACTTTGCATGTCTGGGACTTCCTCGGCTATTCATCGATAGGGAGAAGCATAAGAAGCGAGAGCTGAATGGCGACGGTCTTTCACTGCAGGAGGCTCCGGCGCGGCGTTATCTCCTAGTCTCTGGAGCTATCGCCGCAGCGGGGGTTCAGCTCAGTGCAGTGGTCTCGTGGTAGCAGTATACACGTCGTCAATCTCAGCACGAATCTTGGCTAAACCGATCATTTCAACGCCTTACGAACATGTCAGTTGCCCTGGTAGGGCTCTCGATAGTCTCTTGTGTGACACAACGCATCACAAGGTATGTGAGAGGAGATGGCCGTGTCAATCTATGATCGTCCGCCAGAAGCGGAGTCGGAGTGAGGCTCAGATAACCGCAATCGGCTCTTTTCCATCTGACTTTCCAGCATGCAAAGTGCCCTAGAGCACCCGTGCGTCGCACGAGTGCTTGCAATGTGCCAGACGTTCATCTGTGGCGACCTCGAGATAGCTGGGATTGTCGCCCCATTCCACTGTTTGGCAGCAATTGTCCCAGGATCATGCATTGCAGGTCAAGCTTCGCTACGTCGGCTCTCTTGGTCAGAGGCTGCTCTTCTATTGCTAGGCTGGGTATAATCACACGTTTCGATGCGTTGCCCCAGGGTTCGATGCGACTGTGCATCTGCCGTGCCTCTTCCGAGCTTTTCGTAGGTAGTTGCCCTGGGGCACTCCCCACGCCGTGTCATCAGCTCCGTCTGACAACTCCATTTTCCGCATCGCCCCATCACCAGGCCGCGACTTACACCGCTATCAATCTGCAGGGAGACTGCTCATGTAACATCGCCTCCTAGGTCTCTTATCAGAGCCTCCGCTGGCTTGGTTCCCTGGTGATAGGCCTTCCGAAGGAAGACTCACGCTCCACAACTCCTGAGAATCCACTGCCACTGATGCCATGAATCGAAAACACCACATGGATGAATCCCGATACCTGATCTCCCGCTTCGTCGACTGGGAACTCCGAGCAGCTGGACCGGACGAGTGAGGAGCACCTCAGTGACTGAAGATGGTGAGGGACAACCTCCGGTGCCGACTGCGCGGTTGATGAGCTCCATTAATTGAGCCTCGTAGGGCGGCCCTTACTGAATGAGAGGAGAGGCAGGGGAACAATCCTCTCTAAGACGAATTTTGTATTTATATGCCCGACGATTACGGATTTGTTGTGTAGCTGTTTAGTCCGGGAGGGCCCCTCCATGGCGATATTGCCTCCGGCGACTGATAGCATCAAGCTGAACCATTGACCTTCCGCCTCCAAATCGACCTCCGGTGGAGCAGGCCGCTGTTGGAGTCGTGCTATCCCCTCAAGGGAACATGGTTCTGCGATGGTCGCCTAGCTATTAGCCTGAGACAATAGAAGCATGGTGCTTGCACCTTGCTGGCAGATGTCTCGACCGAGTGCAATCAACGGACGAGGATGGGACCATGTCAGGGTGCGAGAGAAAGGAGCGAGCAGCGACAGGATCGTCTTGACGTCGTCCCTCGAGGTGGGACTGAAGCGGTCAGCGGTCAAGCAAGCCGCCTTACCCGATCCGGCTACGGCCAACCCAGATCCTGCAACTGCCCTAAATCAGAAGATACATTCCGGGGCGAAAAGACCGCTGGATCACACGCCTTTTCGCATGTGCAGCCTATCCCGGTTTGATTGAGAATGCTGAATTCGTGCGTAGCCTTGGCAGCATTATTTCGATCCGTGATACGTCTCGGGAGCAGCCTAAAGCTTGTTGGCGTTGTGGAGCCGTGCACTGATGCATGTACTGGGTGTTTCAACTCCTGCGAGTCATCTGCTCCACATGCATGACCCACCACACCCCATTATTATTATTCGGTCTGGATGGTGAGAGAGTCATTGGTTGAGGACGACGGAGGTGCGGCTCTGCCGCATCGGGGAAGGATTGCATTCCTCGACCTGTCAATGCGAGGGCAACGTGCTACAGACAGGAAGCAAGGAGGATACGCCATGACCGTTGAGCCAGGCCTGAAACATAACAGAATGTTATCATCACTGCCGTGGAGCATCAAGCACCATTTCAGCAAGTCCAGACCGCGCACAGCATAACAATGTACCCCGTGTTTCATTCAAGCAGATCAGACTCCTACCTCAACGTGGTGATGGTCCAGTTTCAGGACCAGCAATGCTGAGAGAGGATCTGGCGATGCTCCAGCCCATTGGCCCATGAAGGAATCCTTGGAATTCCACTCTCAACCTGCATGTGGTTGACCATGACGGGGATCGTCGGGGTATGTCAACACGGACGCTGTGGCAAAGATCAGCATCCAGGCTAATCGACTGCTTCGGCCTGGTTGGAATGTACGAGGGTCCTGCAATCCTTGATAAATTATTCAAAGTTGTTATTATTATCAAGTTCAGCTTCTTCACGAGCGTCAAAACCTGTTCAAGGGCTAGTAGTCTTCGGACGATCGTCTCTCAGTGGTCAGGTTTAACCTCTTCGACCCCTCTTTTCCTCTCCACATGTTTGCCGCATGAGATGAAGACACCGTGGCGAAGATGAGCCGTTAGGCATAGGAAGCGTAAAGTATTCAATCAATAATTCCATGTATCGATGTGAGCAATCCTGGGCCAAGCAGCTACTGTCAGTCTTGAGTTAGAAGCACATGTGAGGTACAAGTATTTCACTTCACATGTGCTGGGCCGGTAGGGTAAGGTAAAGTATCATCCAATTCCCCCCACCAACGCCATCCCGCCCGCGGCTTATTTAGCGTGTATGCATGGCCCGACGATTTGATTCAGACCCTGTGTGCATTTCACATATCTATCTTCATCTTCATCAGTTGCCCATTACTGACTTCATATGGCTTGCCAATCTGACAGGACACACACCAGACTACTGCAAAAAGCGAAGACGCTGCTGTGGCCAAGCAAAACACCCTCAATTCCTTCGTTTTCTCCGCCTGACACCACTTTTACTCGGAAACTTTCGCCTGGCGCGCTGACCGCTGACCGCTTCCCGCTTTCGACCACTCGTCTGCTTCCCCGCTGTGGGTAAGGCCACTTTCTGCCCGTCAAGATACAAAGATTGGTTATTGGTGCAACTGCGACAGATTCGATAGGTTCGCTACCTTCCGCCGGGATCGCCGTACCCGCCTCTTTTGTGTTTAGTTGCAACTTTGAACTCTGATTGTGGAGGCCGGTCCTTGAAGCTTGCTTGCAGACACGGAGCATCCTTCGATCTCGTGGCGTCGAAAAGATTGGATCAAGACGAGTCAAGACCAGATCGCGCCCCGAGCCCGTCAAACCTTCTGGGTATGCAGACCGGAGGTCTTGGAATCTTACGAGCCTTACTTCTTTCGGTTTGACGTGAGTTGAGATCGCTGACTCAAGGCCACGTCTTGCGTAGACTAAAAAGACCGACATCATCCAGAAGCCTGCATGGGTACGGACGATTCGAACATTACCTGACATACATGTACGGATGTTTTCATATTTTTCGGCGGCTATAGCGACTGTTCCCTGTGCTTACGGCTATTACTGTACAAGTACCGAGGACTTTGACTAGGCCTTCATTTCCGGGAGGGCTCGGATCGGCCCACGTTTGAGCTTGCTGACAAACGATCTACTCCACGAGTTCGGTTCTCGTTCAGGTAAGCGGGACTGACTTAAGTCAACGAGGTAGTACGGAGTACTTGGTGTTTCGATCCACGCTGGACATCATCATCTCGTGATAGACCACATGCACACGTACGTGCGCACATTACGGTACTGCCAGGTATTACCTTACTGACCCGCTCTCGTCGTTAGTCGCATTCGACTCGTCGATGGCTCTCAATACTGATGATCTTCATCATCATCGCCATCACCAGCCTTCGAAGCTTGTGGAGTCCGGGCGAATACGTGCATCCCGGCACGGTACAATACCGTACCTTACCATACCAGCATCACTACTGGGTGGGTACGAGTACTCTACTCGAGCTATTCGGACGGCCTCTCGCTTCGTCTTCCGTCCTAACCAGTCGCCAACTTACCACTACTGAGGGCACCCCTCTTCCCGTGTTAACGATTGGAGTCCGGATTACATCTGTACGTCGACGAACGACATCACCTAAACCTACCTTACCTACCCGCGACCTTGCATCGACACCATCAATTCTTATTGCATGAGTTACCTTACCTTCGCCCTTCTGATCCAATCGCAACAGCTTCTTCCCTTTCCAAGCATCCTGTGACATTTCTGTTTGGTCTCCAGAACATAGCATATCACAGTAGTGTGCCCAAGCTTCTCGATCGCGCCCGGCTGCCTTTGGAATCTCGGTTCGGCTGCATGCGACACATCGCGCCGCCGCTCTTCCAGCCCATTCGGTCTATTTGACGTTGCATCATCAAACGCAGCAGCCCACGACACCTCACGGGCTCCTTGCTTGCGCCGCCATCGACTTCGGCGCGCACAGCCTCGTCGGGCTACTCGAGTAGCCCTCTGGCCATGTACTCGACCTCGCAGCCGGTGTCGACGTCGCTGAATGGCATGGGAAGCGACATGATTGACGGGTCTGGAACCATCAACCCAGCTGCTCTGAACACTGCAGGTAGAGCTTCTTTTTCCATCCCTCGTGCTTTGGTCCTATCATCTGCTCGCAAGTCTCGGGATGCGCAAAGATCTGAAGGCCATCCGGGTTGATTCATCTTGTCGCATTCCTCTCATTGTCTTATCGGCACGCCTTTGGCTGACGTCTCGTCTACGCTCACAGCAGTTCACCCTCCGTCATCGACGGTCAATGCGCAAAGCACGAGCCCGCGGGGCACCAAGCGAAGCCGTTCGCCGGAGCCCTACGGAGACCTGCCGCTCGGGCCTGAAGGTGATGATGCTGGTATGTCGAACATTGGATAAGCACTTTCCCGTCTCTTGGCGATCGCGCGTCATCGTATTAGAGGGTGATGTTAGTCTGACGAGGAAGTGAGGACTGATGCGTTGCGCGTTGATTAGACGACTCGAAACCGCGAAAGCGTGGTCGACCGCCAAAGTCCAGAACATCGGCCGGAGGACCCTCTAGCCCACTTGCAACACCTCATAAGTCATCACAAACAGTATCTCAGCATGTCCAGACGCCGCAACTGCAAACGCAAGGTCTGCCGCAACAGAAGAACGTTACGCCTACACAAGCTTCACCGCCCAAATCCACACCAACAAAGACAGTGGTGAAGGCCTTACCGACTGTCAGAGATCATACCACAGACCAGCTCGGAGCAGAAGGCGACGAGTATATCCCGCGAGAATACGATGAGGCGGGGGAGAAAAAGGTCACGGCAACAGGCCATCCGCTTGATGGACGAGATTACCGATGTCGAACATTCCTTGTACCAAACAGGGGCGATAAACTGTTTATGCTGGCAACGGAGTGCGCACGGGTTTTAGGATATCGGGATTCATACCTGCTGTTCAACAAGAACCGATCTCTCTACAAGATTATCGCCACTCAAGCGGAGAAGGATGACTTGATACACCAGGAGATATTACCCTATTCGTACCGCTCGCGGCAGATAGCTATCGTGACTGCGAAGTCGATGTTCCGACAGTTTGGTAGTCGTGTCATCGTCAACGGTAGACGAGTACGGGACGATTACTGGGAGGGCAAAGCAAGAAAGCAAGGCTTCACCGAAGAGGATCTTGCGGGTGAGAAGAGACCAGGAGCTGCCAAAGCGAGAGACGCAGCCGCCGCCGAAGCTGCCGGCGCAGGTTCTTTGCCACTAGGCCATCATGGTGATATCATTTATAGTAATGGACCGGGACATATGGAAGGCCATCAGCAACCGCAGACGGTGCAGCCTGGCATGGGTGGTCCCACTCCGACGAGTATTGCGCCTCTGCCGATGATTCATCTGGCACCGCAAGAGGATTTCAGGCTACGGGATTATGGCAATATACCACGACCGCGGCAGGAAATGACTGGTGCACCGTATCAAGACCGGACGCAACCAAGCACTACCTCGGAAATATTGAATCAAGCTTCGCATACTGCAGAATTCAACAAGGTTCTCAATCAGCAAAGAGCACACCGAGTCAAATTCTTGGACGACTTTTGGACCAAGCCTCGTGAGATTGCAGTATCGACTTCCCAACAGCAGCAGAGTGATCCAGTCAGTCAGCCTTTGCAGTCGCCCCAACTCGTCTCAAGCAGTATGATGGGAGCTGGTCAGCAGCCGATATTGCAGCACACACAATCACAGATGATGACCCCTCAAGCATATTCACAGCAACAGCATCAGCCGAATCCTTTAGCACAATCTCCCATACGAGGAATGCCTCCGTCGATTCGCCCAGATCAAATGCATCATCGATCTCCAAACCTTCCGCTTTCTGGTGTTCCAGGCCAGCAATCTCCTTACGGTTATCCGCAACATTCTCAGATGTGGGGTCAGCCACCTCCGCAACCTCAACAGTCTCCCATATCTACGCATCACAGCATGTCGCAATACAATCCTCAAGTACAACAGCATTCTTCTCATCCGACGCAATCGCCACATCATCCTTCACCGCAGCTACACCATCAGCATAGCAGTGGCTCGATGGGGTATCAAGGCATGGCAGGCATGGGACCTGGGTACCCTGGTGTTGGGGGTAGAGGACTTTATCAGCAGCAGCCGAGTCAGAGTCCTCAGCAATACATGCCGCAAACAAGTGGTGGAGGGCAACCCGGAATGCAGGGCTGGGCTCCTCCGCCGCAGCACGGACAGCCTAGTGGACAACACGGCTGGGGAGGGTATTAAAGAGTTGGAACATGATATCACACGCAATGACGTTTTCTAATTGGTGGATTTATGAAGATAGGATTAGCTAGGTGTTAGGTGTAAAGAGTTGGTCGGTGATATGTGGTTGACTATATCGTCCTCGGCTTTCTGAATCTGTGCAATGCGTCGCTTTCTTTCTTTGTTACAAACCACTGCCAGTACTTCTTTCGCTTGCTTTTCATAGCATTTGCATCCAGCATCTTTTCCATGACACTGTCACTTTCTTGATACCATCACTGCAACGCGCCCGCATATGGTCGTTCACACCTTCTCTTCTCTGTACAAACTTCCCCTTCATGGTTGTCATGAGGTCTTACGTTTGTTCCCAAGACTGATGTCTCCTTCCGACATGATGTGCTTCTGCTTCTCGTCGCCGGCGTCTACAATCAATCATCATCGTTATCATATTTCTCCGAGGGATCCCACACTAGCGAGCGTTTCTACGTTTGACTTTGGAGTTTTTCATCACATCCGCATTTTCTTGCCGCCACATGGCTATCGTTGCTGTTACTGCTGCATTTTCGAGGGGCGGGATGCGGGCATAGCTTTCAGCATCAAACGGGCAGGGACATGGGTCGGGGTTGCCGGTGTGTGGTAAATTGATATCTAGGAAAAGGCAGGGCAACGGACCAGACAAACCAATCAACAGAGCGCGTGGTGGATATATATTCGGGCTCTCCATTCCCGTAATTTAATTCTTTAGTACAATATTCTCGAATCAATCCGTTCATCGTGGGCTGTCACTTCAGCCCCGTTCCCAACTTTCGCAGTCCACCATGTGAATCCCGCTCCAGATCTGTCTTGGTATCTGTTCGTGACGGCGTTTATCTCCGGACCGTCACTTCGGCATAGTCGAGTGCATCTGGTTCTGGCAGTTTGGTCGCAACGCTCAGAATCCGGTCGATCGGGTCCGTTTTCCGTCGATGATATCTTAACTCACACAATTCCTGATACGACATATCAGACACACACACCCTAAGACCCATCACCATCATCTCTGACATCCAACCAGTCCGTTCCTTCTTCGGCGTCGACGACTAGTACTCTACATATCCAACACAAGCTTAAACCAAATCCCTCATCCTTTCCTTACAGCACACACACACACTACGGAGAAACGCGGAGACAGACAGACAGACAGACAGACAGACAGAAAGGATCGGATCGCTTCGTGTGCGTTCGCACGGTGCGAAGACAGGCGATGTTGACACGTACGAGTACTGCTGTAGAGTACGGTGAAGCCTAACGCCTAACGCCTAACGCGTAAAGATCAAGGAAGATAAGACAAAGGCCCGAAAACCGACAACTACCTTGTATGCTATCCAAGAGGTAAGGTAGCGAGCCACCAGCAAGCCGAGCTCCCGTGACCGATAGGCATTCGAACAACCCCTCCTCCCTCTTCCTCTTCCTCTTCCTCTTCCTCTTCCCTCTTCCCTCTTCCGCAACAGCGTGCGCACTGTTAGTCAGATGTCTTGACCGTCTTCAAACAACCCCTGTTTAAAAACGCCGTACAGAAACCAGGCAAGAGTACCGACCGTCGACAGCCATCCGAAAACTCAAGCTCGATCGCCTTTTCGCTTTCGAAAATCCACGCCGGCCAAGCTGGACGCTCCCGCCAAACGGCACGTCTCGATAGGACAGACCTCGATTGCATGCCGTTCGTTCGTTGTAGGGTGTCGTTCGGAGTCCGATACGACGGCTAGGAAGGACTTGTTTCGACGACGACTGGGTAGGTAGACAGCTGCGGACGGGACGGCTCGCGGGGTAGGACTCGTGTCGATGTGCGATGGGCTTGGAGAATGCCGAATGGACGGGTAGCTCGGCTAGACGGCTGGGAAGGAGTCGTCGCGACGGCTCGATCGTGACGTGCTTGCGACGTGTTCGTAGGCCGTTCTCACGGCTCAATCGTGACGTGCTTGCAGGCTTGAATCGATTTCGATGGGCTCTCTACCGCCACAGACACGGACTTGCCAGACTATCTCACGGTCCGTTGTAGTGATAACTCAGCTAGTTCGTTGTTGTAATCATGTCGTCTAGACTCGATTTTCCGGCTCACAGGCCTCGGTTCTTGTCGTTTGGAGTTCGGAATTCTCATCGCTCGGAGTTCGTCGGACACACAGGTCCCGATTCTCTGGGCTCAATTGCCGCTGCTCTGCTCTGCTCTGCTCTGCTCGGGCTTGATGGTCTCGATCTCAGTTTGAGGGCCGGCAAGGATGAGGAGCGTAAACGGTCCCTGCTGACGAAGCCAAGCGCTCGTGGTGTTCTGTGGAGCGATTTGTACTCTACCGCGGTCTGTGCACCAGGTTTCCTGCGTTGGATGTTGTGTGGGTTGTCTTGATTGTTGTTGTTGTGTTTGTATGTGACATGTAGTTATAGTTCTAGATGGTGAAGGATGGTTAGTTCAGAGTACAGTGTTTGGTTGGCTGGCGGACTCCATAGGTAGATACGGAGCGGTCCGCGTGCACGGCGTGTACTCTGGTCCGACTCATGTACAAGTATGGATGTGATCGATGGGATCTGAGTTTACTGTACGTACTGTGTAGACTTGAGTATAGACCTCGATGACATACATGGTGTTGTGACTTGTGGGGTTCGCCATACGTATATATTGATGGTGATGGTGTCATCCGTTGATGTCGGTGATTGCTTAGGATCCGGAATTGGGACGGTGTGTTGAGCGGATTTGATGAATTACTAAGGATGGCTGACTATCGGTTTTGTGTGTTCGGTGCGGTAGTAGTGGCAAGGCTAGCGGCAAGGTAGACCATGTGTTTGTGGAGCGTAGCCGAAATCAATCCTCTTGAGCAGTTGCGCTGCTGCAGCTCTGTTGCGCGCGCACGTACGTTCTCATGCGGAAGGATGTAGGAGGCTGTCGGCGGAGCTTTGGTACGTGGCTCGAGAAGCTCTAAATTCTCGGGAGTTTGACGCAGCAGGTCTTGTGTGGTATTTATTGTCTGGTTGGGAGCCTAAGGAGCAGTGAGAGATTGGGCCAGATGTGACTTACTGAGGTCTGACGATACCCGGAAGTTGCAGAAGCCTCACGGAGGAAAAGGTATGTGGAAGCCTGTTCCTCACGCCACGGAGAGACTTTTTCGAAGGCTTGGGCGTGACGCCGTAGAAAATCGGAGATCAGGAAGACGATGAGAGCTGGACGATGGTAGGACGGACTCAAGACCCTAGCAATAGCGGGGAGGAACGTCAAGCAAGGGGAGAGGGGAAGGAGAAAGGAGAAGGAGAAGGAGAAGGAGAAGGAGAACGAATTACAAGACAGAATGGGAGCCGTGTGGCAAAATGATCTATCGAGTTCTCACCTCTTCGATCTTGCATGTCGTGTTCGGCGGTAAGGTGGAGATTGGAAGAATCACCAAAAACAGTTCGCTCGCCGTCGACAGGTCCAAAGAAGTCTGCATTGCAAATCTCATTTTGAACATGGGTGGAACCGGAACTATCTTTTCATTCCCCTTCATCTTCTATCGTAAGTGAAGCATACGCTACCATTGGAAAATTACAAACATCATCAGTGAGCGTAAGACACATGGTCTCCTGCGCCGACGACAGAGTATAGTAGCTCAAGTCTGCCTTTTGAACCCATCGCCAGAGGGCCTTGCGGGTATAGTGTGAAGCCATGAAAAGGAGATCCCTCTATAAAAACACGCTAGAATGTTGGATCGAAGAGTAAACTCCACCTAGAGAAGACTATATTAGACCGATGACTGATGCGCAATCGACGCGAAATATGTCGACGATAAGTCGTACATGCTGTTAAGTTTGAAATAGATGGCTTCCTGGAACGGAATTGCGTAGATCACTGGTATTATGAGAGTATTGGGAAATGCACGGAACGTAAAGAGTCTTGCGTGGTTGGCGAAAGATAGATAGTCTCTCAAGCTTAGAAATCATCCGGTGTCGCATTCGCAAAGATGTAGTTCTTCGGCTTGTGTGGCTCCAGCTGCCTAGAAACCTGCCGATGCGCTTGCTTTTGCTGCGGGAATTCATGAAAGAAAAACTCCGGCGCTTTCGGTCCGCTGTTGACCTGAAATTCGTGGTGACTGCCGCCTTGCGGAAACTGGTTCTGGAACTGAAGCTGGAATTGGTGCGAAAGTTGGTTTGTCATGCCCGGATCTCCACAACTGATGGGCGAGACATATAATGGCCGCGGCATATGGATGGTCGGAGGGAACGAATAAACTTTCGGAGAGGTTGTGAGTGGATCCAACCAAGGGCCGCAGGTTGGAGGTCCGGCTGAGTAGGGAGGCGAGTACTGCGGGAAGGAGGCATATTGAGGCGGAGCTGATTGAGGAGGCGGTTGATGCAAGGCCTGTTGCTGTATTCGAGCTAGCATCTCAGCATTGAGAGGAGTTGCAGGAGGTGAGGTAAGATTTGATTCCATCTCAATTGTGTTGGGGACGAAACAGCCAGGATACTCGGAGTTGTAAACGAAAGGATGCCCGTGCTGTTCGGGGGTATTGATCCAAGGAAGCTGCGAATGCTTGATATCGAGCGGAGATAAGGGCGTCGGAGGAGCTAGACTGCCACTGGAGGACATGGTCTGGGAGGAATTGGTGTTCTCGCGGGTTAGGACATTTGCGCTGTCAAAAGCATCGATTTCGGCAAAGTTCTGAAACTGGAGGGGGGAGCGCTGAGCTGAGCCAGGCATGGCTTTCTGTACCCGTCCACGCGCGACGTTGAGATTGTTGCCTGTGGACTTTATGCGACGCACTGAAGTTGATGGACCAAGAAACGGACCCATAGCAGTCGGTGACATTGAGAGTGGTCCAACACAAGATCGACTCCGAAGTGCAGCTGTACCTAGGGCTGCTGGCCGTCGTCGATTTCTCCTAGCAGCAATATCCAACGGTGGGATTTCGGGCTGCTTGAAGACGATCCCCTTATGCTGCAATTGTGGCTGTTGTGCGTGGATATTTATGGTACTTAGATTGTTGGCCAACTCCGAAGATGTAGAGCTTCTCCGAGAGAAAGCTTCTTCTGGTACGGCTGGTGGTTGTCGTGATGGCTCATGCAAGCAAAGTTGCTGCTGCGCTTCTGGCTGCTGACGAGCAAGCTGCGAGGGAAACGAAGTGATGTGTGGTTGACGCTGCAATTGATATGCATTGGTGGCATTTTGGAATCCGTCATACCCAGCTTGTTGGATTGGTGACTGCTGTTGCAGATGAGGCTGATGAAAAGTGCTATTGTGAATTTCGAAAGGGTCTTCAAGCTGAGATTGACAATCTGGTGTCCAAACGACTGAAGACGTCCTACTACTGCCCCAGTCGGAAAAAGCGGAAGCCTGTAGAGGACCACCGGTGCTGCTGCTTGCACTCATAGCGTACGGCGGAAAAGCATCGCGATCATGCGTTAGCAGTTCGTCTTTGCTCTCTTCGAAGCCACCGTTGAATCTGCCTTGAGCAGCTTCGGCAGCAGTGATAGCGCGCTGCAACGATGCGAAGCTCGCTTCAGCCGCCGAGTCATATTGGTTGCTGCGATTTGGATTACCCGTCACTACACCGAATCCAGCAGCGGTTGTTGACTGCCGAGGAGTGGATGCCAGCTCTGACGGGTGGTACTCGAGAGGAGAAGCATACATGCCCGGTGACATCGAGTCTTCAAAATTCCACGGAGGTACAGTCTCGACAGTCTGCATGATTTGCTGCTCCAGCTTCTTCTGCTGTTTCGCTTTAGCTCTGCGGTTTTGAAACCAATTCTGGAACACCGATTAGCTTCTCTCCTTATCACGGATTATATGCCAGGCACTCGACTCACAGCGACACGTGGCAACGATAATCCTGTCTGCGTTGCCAGTTGCTGCTTGACGCCGCTATTCGGTTTGTGATAATACTGGAACTGGTGTTCGAGCACGGAGACTTGATCTGGGTTGAGACGTGGTCGGGTCGAGGTGTCCACTTCTTCACTGTCCTCGGCGGCATCAACAATTGGCTCCTCTTCATGGCTGTCCGACGAAAGGTACAGCTGAGGATCGGCGCCATCGAGCTCCAAGGGAAGTGGAGGTGCAGCAAAGGCGGTTGTCTGGAACCTCGCTTGACCGACAGGCTTCGAGCTCTCGTCGCTGTAGGTTGCAGCTCGAATGTGAGCGAAATCCATTGCTACCAGCTAAGGTGCACCTTTTTCAAAAGGATTGGAGCGCTATGTGCTGAATCGCTTATGTATGTATGTAGGAACCCGCCAGAGATTGAAGCGTTGCAATGAATTCTCTCCGGCGGCACAGGCGAGGACTAGGCGTGGCGGACGGGGAAGCGACGTCAAGGGTGCTGGCAGCGACAACGTTGCAATTCTCAGCGTTTAAAAGAGTGACCAGGCCGGCAACATGTTGACTGAAGTCAAAGATCGTGAAGGAGTTATTCGTGCATCATCGGTACAGTCCGAGTAATTAGTAGGAGGAGAAAAGCGTGACGCTCGGGGAATTGGGAAGGTTTTGGGGTAGGGGATTACCTTAGTGACCTGGCCAATCCTCTCGCCAGGGCCAGGGACAGGGTCTACGACCAATGACGCCCCGGCTTGCGTGCAGCGAGCGTCGGTAGGTGGGGGGACGGGGGGGCCATCCGGAGCAGGAAAGTAACCGGCCAGCCGCCGAAAGAGATCTTAGACATGGGAAGGATCTCCCTTAGCTGCAGATTGGTTGTGATTTGATCGGCGTTTACGAAGGCAATAGTGATATGATAGAGAAAGATGATTGAAGCGCAAGGAAGAGATGGGTCAGATAATGATTACTGTGCTATGTAGATGATGATCTCAGCATACAGGGATATACAAGTACAAGTACATGTACATTGACTTCAGTCGCAGTAGTTACAAATCACATGAAGGTACAGTATGAGCACAGTAAGGATTGACTTAAATTGACCGGATTTCAAAGCTGACGCATGACGATCCTTCACATCGTCATGATGTGTTGCATCTATTACTCTACTTTAAATTGTGCAACGATGGCATTGCAAATGAAGAATGCTAATCTGGCAGAGGTGGTAGGGGACTATTCGATCAGTAATAGTAATAGCGAGACCGGTCTTAAGGTATTAATAACTATGGAGTTATCTACCTGACGATCTCTGCTGCTCTTCTAGTAATAATCTGTCTAGTTAACGAGATTTTATCTGAGCTTTAGCTCTTTGTTGAAGACCGTCTGAGTTGTACCTGCCATGGAAGTCTCCGCAATACTGTCGATCTCTCCTCGCTGCGCTCCGTAAATTACTTATCCACACCAACTTCGTCAAGAGGATCACCTTGTTATATCTTACCTACCTCATGCACTTGTACCTGCAGCGCGCTAAACCTAAAGGTGTAATTTCTTTGGCGCAAAGAGCGGTACGCGGTACCTTAATTGACGTTTGTTCGGGACCTTGCAGGAAGTCCAACATCATCGGCGCATCATTGTCATCATTAGATGGCCAGTGCTCTTCCCTTTATGTTCCTGAGTGGTTAAGTGAATGGATGGGACGGCTAAGACAGCCGTTGATTCCTTTTCATACAATGCAGCAGATGAAAGTAAGCCGCTTCATGGGATGTCCCGGCGGCAGCCCACCACATGCGATTCGTATAGGTAGGCAGGCACCTCCTCAGCTGACTATCTTACGCCACATCGTCCCTTCAGTGTGGGGTGACTTGAACCCACTAGTGAGACATTGCAGGTCACAATCGATTTCCACCAGTGTGAAAACGATACGTTATCCCAAGTGCTTCTGGTCTGACGCGTTGACCAGTCAATCATATCTGTTCTTCAGGCACATCGAAATGTACCAGCGCTAAGCTCCATTGAACATTCAGGGAATGGGTGTCTATTAGCCCCAATTCTATAGGAGATTGTCCCATCACTTTCTCATCCTGCTTGATGCACCGTTTCATTATCCTCTCCTGACAAGGCTGGGCTTCTCGTAAGCATCTCAAAATGCTCTAGTCTTTCAGCGCATCACAAATCTCTAGCTTCACTTCTCCAGTCTTCTCGTCCCATCCTTTGAATCTCACACTTCTCAGATCTTTTACAATCCAATCCGCGCCGGCCTCCTTAACCACTTTCACATCATGCGTCGTCGTCAAGCCCACAACCTTACATCCTGCGGCCTTCCCGGCTTTGATGCCTGCTGGTGCGTCCTCAATGACCAACACACTCGCGCCTGGAGAGACTCCGAGCCTTAATCTTCCGAGGAGGTAGCAGGCTGGATCTGGTTTCCCCTTCTCGACGTCTTCAGCCACAACAAGATGTTTTGGTTGAGTAAGCTTTAGGACATCCAACCAACCGGTCACGAGAGGTCTTGTACCCGACGTGACGATGGCCCACGGAGCATCCGCGGCCTCAAGGGAAGAGAGGAGTTCACGGCCCCCAGGAATCGAGTTTGCGTCCCCTCCGTACTGTTTGGGAATAAGACCTTCGATGTAGCTGACGTCTGATGGATAATTCAGCCTTCGCCTATCAAAGGATGAAATCTAAACTTGTGTATTACTGACATTCCCAGTTTGCTTTACTCGGATCATACATCTTTAACGTATCTACCGACCTTCGGCCATGAGAGGTTGCCAGGATTTCATTCGGATCTACGTTGAGCTCTTTCCCGATTCTATTGTACAAATCCATGTCAAAATACTAGATTGAAAATGTCAACCTTAAGCTCACTTGTGCCAATGCTTTGCAATCGCATCCGTAGAATCTACAATAGTTCCATCCATATCAAACAGTATTCCTGCGAAGCTGCACGTTTCTGGTGGTGCCGAGAAGGCATTGCCCTCCCCCAATGACGGCATATCTGAAGTTGCACTGGCCCAGAAAGTCTTCTATCTCAAAACATGGAGAGATCTAATGAATTCTAAACTCAGAGTAAAGAGACCTTGAGAAATGGTAATGGGAAATTTCAATGAAGAATGGAAGAATGGGCGAAGCTAAAGGATTCTAAACCTTCGCAATGATTGGCGGGTGCCGCCCGGCGTCGGCAGATGAATTCACCGAACCGAAGCTCGAAATCTTGGCATCATGATCCACACAAACTTTTCCGGAGGTCAGAAATCCGGTCATAGCATTGAGAGGTGCTGACTATAAAACATTGCAACAATGGTGAAACCAAGTATGACGTCCTACTTTGCAATCTACTGGCGCTGCACTGACCCTTGATAGAGCAAAAATCCAAACGCACACCAGTACGCCTGCGGCATAAGATTGAGAAAGCAAGCGCAGCAAAGCAGCGCAAGCAACGGAAGCTTGCCAAAAATGTACACGCAGACACTCACAATCAGCTACACCTGACATACTCATTGACAATTCCGATAGAATCCAGAATGGCGTTCTCGATTGAAGAAAGATCCTGGTATCCCGAATCTTTTCCCCTACAAAGACAAGCTGTTGCATGAAATCGAGGAGAAGAAAAGATTAAAGGAGGAAGAGGCCATCAAGAAAAGAGACGAGGCGAAAGCAAGGCGGGCTGGTGTTGCAGATGCTGTGCAAGAGGATTCGGCGGCGGATGGCGAGCTGGAAGACGGGGAGGACGTTCTGCTGGACGTTGAAGAGATGGATGAAGATATTGAGGGTGAGGACTCGAATCCAATGGCGGCGTTATTGGCATCAGCGAAAGCTCGAGCAGTGGAGTATGACGGCGAAGATGATGTGGAAGATGCGGACGAGATGGACGAAGACGACGAGTCCGATGGCGGCATCGACGTTCACCATGAGAACGAGGCGACAGTACCTGTCGCACCCACTCGACCGGATACATCACGCCGCGCGTTCGACAAGGTCTTCAAGATAGTAACATCCTCCGCCGATGTCATTCTCTACGTTCTCGATGCACGAGACCCTGAAGGGACCCGCTCGAAGGAAGTGGAAAGACAGATCATGGCCGCAGAAGGCGGCAGCAAACGTCTAATACTCATCCTCAATAAAATCGACCTTGTCCCTCCACCAGTGCTAAAAGCATGGCTGGTATATCTGCGACGATACTTTCCCACACTACCCCTTCGCGCCTCCAATTCAGCACCTAATGCGAAGACATTCGACCACAAACAGTTAACCGTCAAAGGCACGAGCGAGACGCTCTTCAAGGCACTGAAATTATACGCCCACTCAAAACAACTCAAACGAGCCATTTCAGTCGGCGTGATAGGCTATCCCAACGTGGGCAAATCCTCCGTCATCAACACCCTGACCTCCCGCCTCGGCAACAACTCCTCCACCGCTTGCCCCGTAGGTGCAGAAGCCGGCGTCACGACATCTCTACGCGAAGTAAAGCTAGACAACAAACTCAAACTCCTCGATTCGCCCGGCATCGTCTTCCCCTCTACATCCACCACCACAGGCGAAACCTCCAAAGCCTCAAAATCAGAACAACAAGCCCGCCTCGTCCTCCTCAACGCAGTCCCTCCTAAACAAATCTCCGACCCCATCCCTGCCGTCACACTACTCCTCAAACGCCTGTCCGCATCACCAGATCTGTTCTCCAAACTCCTAGATGTCTACAGCTTACCCCCGCTCATGACATCGAGCGACAACGGCGACATCACGACCGACTTTCTTATCCAAGTAGCGCGCAAGCGGGGCAGACTTGGGAAAGGGGGAGTGCCGAATATCAATAGTGCGGCGACGACGGTGATCACGGATTGGAGGGATGGGAGGATTCAGGGATGGGTCGACGCGCCTACGCTGGCTGTTGCTTCGTCTGCACTAGAACGTGATGGTGATGGTGGACAAGCGCCGGTTGATGGGGGAGGTGATCGGAAGGAGATTGTGAAGGAGTGGGCTAAGGAGTTCAAGCTTGAGGGGCTGTGGGGCGATGATAAGGTTGAGGAGATTGATGAAGTCATGAAGGAATGAATAATCATATCAGGTAGGTACGACCCTAAGCGGCGTAGAGGCGTCTGGGAACGGTCTACGTAAGACTTCTTACATAGCGAAAGCTCGCGAATGCAATCAACACTTCCCGTCAAGAATCCGTGGCTTTGCACATGTCGGCCAGTGATTAATCTGCAAACGCTTTTTGGCAGAACTACCCAATCTGGCTCTAAGACGAGGCCTCCATACACCTAGACTATAAATACTTGAAGTGAACGCACCGTAGCAGGAAAGACGTGACCGAGCCTCTCGTCCGAACGCCGAATGATGCACAGACTAAGGAACTGACAGAGAAGAATCATCATCAATCACTATCCTCGCCGTTATCCAAGGCCTCATCGTCCAATTCCTGCTCCAGCTGCGCGTCCACCTCCCCGTCATCTCCCCCTTCATCCTCGCCTTCGGCTTCGACGTCGACGTCGACTTCCTCGCCTCCATCCTGCTCCTGCTCCTGCTCCCCCTCTCCCTCTCCCTCTCCCTCTTCCTCCTCCTCGTCATCAACAGTCTCCTCGCCCCCCTCCTCCCCAGTCCCAGTCCCATTCACCACACC
>JAABUP010003728.1_pt1 | contig 26457 bp, 29 predicted proteins | sample 5559201 | NCBI WGS metagenome assembly JAABUP01 (sample SAMN10711887, study PRJNA513373) | rock metagenome | isolation source: Antarctica rocks | place: Antarctica | reverse complement strand
ATATGCTCACACACACACACACACACACACACACACACACACACACACACACACACACACACACACACACACACACACACACACACACACACACACACACACACACTCTCTAATGCAAGTCACGATGGCATCAGCTGAACTGGGGTTCCGGAGTTCGGCAAGACTGCACAGCAACACAACACTGGCTGAGCTCCCCATAACATCGCTGTATGGTTTCCTGACTGACCACTGACCGTGAGCTTTTTGCCTAGACAGGCCTGTGGCTTTGTCATGTTTTGTCTGAACCCTAAAACTGTTGACAAACATTGTCACCATGTTCACACGCTTTGGCCACCCCATGACCTCAGCTTCATCAACCACATATCTAAGTGGTGAATCTGCTATGTCCTTTAAAGGACAAATTTGCATGAAATGACTGTGGTGAAACAACGTGCACTACAACTCTAAAGAAGCAACCCTGAGGGTACTGTTCTGCAGGATACTTGCATTCAGCTTTACAACATGCTCATGACCAATTCACATGCTACAAGGGATGCTTGCATGTCATTAGTCATTAAACTTGTACAATGTGTTGCAGACAGGCTTGCAGCTTGATTGCCTCAACAAGTGTATGTCTTTTACTTTGCAACTGAACACCAGAGTATGGTTTATATTCTGACAACCATGCATTAATTCATTTAGCTAAGATGCACACCATTTGATGTCCCCAAACTTGATGACATGTGCATGAATTTGCTTCACTGGTTGCGCAAGGCCGACACTCCAAAGACTGTGTACGTGCATGGTGCAGGTGAAATCACAATGATGCAAAGTTGAGATGATTGGACAAGAATGTATGTTTGGAGCATGGCAAAAACAACAGTGTTAAGCTGAAGAGGGCCAGAAGAAATGGTTCCGTGAGCAATGTTACACTACTCGTGCAGTGATGACTCAGACCGTCACATAATGCACGATGCAGACCAATCAAGTCAGCTGACTGCAGGCTTGCTTGAGGAATTGCAACAACAATTGCACGCATTACACTTTGCAAGAACATCAATGAAACACTGATAAAGAGTTGTAGATGAACAGCAATGTGAGACCCCTCAACAACATGGAATACATGTATGTTACTAGGGCTGATACCATCAGAATGCATAGCCGTTATGCTACATGTGCCCTGGACAGGCTCTGGCTCCAAGCAGTAACAATGCATACTATGCTGATACTAGTACAAAGCTAATAATACTGTTCGACACACAAGACGTAGCAAGAATGAGGCACAAAAAGGTCTTGACAATCATCCCCTGACATGCACAAATCTGAACACCAAAAAAAACAGTGTCACCCATAGGCAGCTACTTCACTACCAGCGATTTACGCCAACACCAGTCACTGTAGCAAGAACAAACTGTTTGCCCTCTCAACCAACTGGCTTGCAATTGCCTTTAGGTTATTAGGCTTGCGGGCTTACATGAATTGCACACAGTAGATTTAATTTTGTCAGGGGAGAAGGGATGCTCAGAAGCTGAGAGCAGTCTGCCGCATTTCAGGCAGTGCGCTTGCAGGCCTCCAGCGGTTGTTACGGCACGCCATCTCCTGCTTGACTTTCATTTCAGCTGTTGACATTTTGCTCTGCTCTGTCACTGATGCGCCGGTGGCACTGCTGCTTGTCCTTGACCGCTTTGCTCTGCCATGACTGATGTGCTGGGCTTCAGGGACTGCTTGCTGCGCAGATGCAGCAAGTGCACCATCAGCTTTTTTTGCAAATGATGCAGTCTGTGCTGGTGTGTCCTGCCGCAGCTGCAGTGGTGATCTGGTGCTGGACTCAAGCCTCTGCTGTCTTCTGGGAGACAGGTGGCTTGGGGTGGTGTATGGCCTGGTGGGCAAACGGTGGGGTCGAGACACGTGTCGACATCCTAAAAGGCGCTGGGAATCTGCTGGTAGTTCTGCCTCTACTGCTGCTGCACCTGAGTCCGACTGGTAAGCTGCCTGGGTATGGGTCAAAGCAAAGGAGACTGCTGGCACATCGGTAGCAGCAGGCCGATCCCATTGTTTATAGCCGGTAGCTTGGTGTACATAATAAGGCCGACCCTCTGCATGGTATTCAGCCCAACCTGCTGCTACAGGCTCCCAGGTACATGTATCCAATGCCTCTTGGAGGTCCTGCAAAGCTAGTATGGCTCAGTCAAATGGTGTGGTCTGACATAGGCCACTGCTAAACATCCGTGCACAGCATGCACTGTTTACAATCAAATGAGACACAATAGACCTGGTGCAACAATATGAGCAACCGTGATATACTAATCTGTTGCCCCTGAGCTTTACTGACAACAGTAAGCACCAGCAACATGACTTGGAAAATTGGATCCTGCAAGTATATATACTGAGGGGTCAAAAACAAAAGCTTACCTGTTCTGGTATGTTCAGCCCCATAAAGGTAATCTGGCTTGATGGTGAGTGGAGTTCTTCCAACCGTGCACCGCAGCGCCCAAACGTGACAGTTTGGTGAGCACCTTCAAACTTGAACTGTGTCTTGCTTTCCTCAGAATCCTGTACCAGTGTTGCAGGTTGCATAGGCAGTGCTTGCAAAAGCACTTACTTCCATACATGCTTCCAGCTAGCATGTCAGGCAGCCCTGTCCAATAGATTGCAGTGCAATAACAGATGTTGTGGACACGTTCAGCACACACAACTCGAGCAAGGAGTGTCATTCAAAACAAGCAGCAGTATGGGCGTCCATACCTGAATGTTCAATACCCCACTCATCCATGTGATGTCATGGCCATGTTCTGCCAGCAGGTCCCTCATCAACATGTTGAAACGAAAGGGGTCTAGGGAGCCTTTAGCTTGAACAGTAACTGCTGCGATGGGCGCTGTAGGCGCCACGGAAGTGGTGTCAAGCTCAATAGCAGGCAATGCACAGCCAGAACAATGTGCCTGCATAGATGCAGCAGCACTCAAGTGTGGCTACCAACTGCCAGCTGAACCTGAAATATACCAGAGTGCAGACCATGAAACAACATGACAACTTTGACTTACAGTTGTTGGCGCTGCTTCTTTTGAAGTTGAGTTGGGTTTAATGTCATGGTAATTACTCATGATCAACCCTCGAGAACCAGACAAGTCCAGACTAAGGTGCCTGTTTTGATGGCGCTGTCAAGGCTGCACAGAGCAAGCAGCGGTGTCTGTGTGGAGTTCTTCTTCAAATGAGACAGATCTACGGATCCTGCAACATAGCTTGAGGCATCAGGCGGAGATAATTGTGCTGGTCTTGCAGTAACAGCTGTGCTGTAGAGCCATTCCGATCGCGATGTTCCGCACAACGCAAGCCACGTCGGGACATACCTGTGGAAAGGTCACTGCGACCAGGTCGATAGTTTGCCGTAGCTTTCCCGTTCTGATGTCTGCCCGTCGATGTCGAGCTGCAACCTCAAGTGTCGCTTGCTGTCGATGAGATCAATTGCGAGGGGAATGCGAAGCTCTTCTGTCCTGGTGACAGCAAAATTTCCGGAAACAAGTATAAATATGCAACGGGCCCAGGCTCGTTATATCGTGTTGCAGTGTTGCTAACAGTCTCTGGCTCTGACGCAGGGCGATAGTCTAACAGGTTGCGCGCAACAAGACTCGACGACTATACAATCGTTGAAAAGTTAATCTGCCTACCGATGCAAGTGACAGCAACGAGAGTACTGGCGTATGGCAGCAGGGCCTGTCTGTCTGCAGTCTGCCTCTGCACCACGAGAGAAACCGCAGTGCATGCAAAATCCGTTGTAGTTCACGTGGGCTGTAGTTGTCCCTATCTGTGGTACTTTGAGCAGCTCACACATCAGCTGGGGATGGGCATCACTCTTGCATGACGCGAGAGAATGACAGCATGTCCCCTACGACGTTTCGTATCCTAGTACTTAATTCAGTTTGAATTGATGGACTCTCGCACAGCATCACCGCACATGGGCACATCTTGTCATTGTGGATATAGCGGGGTACAGTAATCAGTATACGCAGCCCAGCATCACATCATGAGTGCGCGCGCTCTGCATGAGATGGTACTGCAGCTACAATAATGGCATCATGTCGCAGTTTGACCTTTGACTTCAGCCACCTTCCAAGCATTTGCCACGCGGAGTTAGTCACTCGTTGTACACCTTATGGTGCTAGTGCATGACCCAGGTCCCGTTCCCGCACTTTGTGGCTGCTGATAATGTGCACCTTTCTTAAGCTTCAGCAAGACAGCTGTGGCCGTGCCTGCTACTAGCCTCACAATTACGGTAGTGCAGCTTGCAATTCATGTGGCGCCTTTTCCGATTGATTATCTTGCTTCTGTTGTCACACGATGCCGATACATGATGTTTATGATTGCTCTGCTTTTCATATGCAGATGTGACCTTTGGATTAGGGCTTTAGTTCTAGCCTTTGCTAATTAGGCTTATGGTGTTGATAGAACATCTGTATCTGGAGGTCACTGACATTTAGTTTCAACCTAAATGTCATTCATTTATGTCAACTTGACATGAATGAATGACGTTTGGCAGGGTTGCCGAGGCTCTGCCACGAGCGATCAGACTTGTGAGCTGGAAGGCCTGAAAGCGTGTTGACAGAAAGCAAGAAGTATGCAAAATCTTGAACATGAACATTCAGGCTGCAGCTGATATGCAGGAGTGAATGCTGAAGTATAGTGCTTTTGTACAGCTGAAATATCAACAACGGACCAGGCGTGGTGTGAGACATTGTGTGACACAAACTTCAACATGTGTCAGAGAGTTACAAGGCATCACATCCACGCAGTCAAGGAAACACATTCTCACATCTGACTGTGAACAACCAGATGCTCTGGCAATCAGGCTGGTCGGTCCTGAGTGCTGTCAGGATGTTGCTGTTGCAGCTGTGAGAAAGCATGCGCACTCAGTACCTCAGGGCAGACTGCAAAAATGCATTGGTGAGCAAGCTCTGCAAAAGCTTCAACCAGGTAGATTTGTCAAGCAAGCATTCATTTAGTTCACACTTCTTTTGGGTCACCATGTAAGCCTTTGTACTGACGACAAACATCAGATGACAGTATATGCCTGTCATCACTGCAGATCGGTCAGCTGCGCTTGAGCAAAACCGACAAGGCTCAGAAAGGTCTGCCTCAACAAAATCAGTCATCAAAAGTGATCTTACTAGCCTTCTTGCCGCTAGCAAGTTCAGCCTGCTTTGCAACAGCAACCCTCTTAGCAATCCAAGATGGGTGCATATCCTTTGCTTCTGCAGCGGTCAATCTGGCAGCTGCTGGCTTCAGAGCAGCTACTTGATCTTTGCTAACAGATTTGGGCAGGGTCGGAGCTAGACTATGCGCTGCAGAAGACGCTACAATTTGACCATCATCGCTGAAGACAGTTTTGCTGCCCTGTGGTGCGGCTGTGAGCAAGGCTTGCTTCTGCTTCTGTTTAGCTAGCCAGGAAGGATGCACTGGCCCTGCTGCTGGGGGCTTGCTCTCCACCCTGTTGTCTGCTGGACCCCTCACCTGTGTGCTGTTGATGCCAGGCACTGCTTGTCCTGCATGTGCCTTCTGCATGCACATCAAAACAGGAGTCATGTCGGGGGGCAACAGGTGCGTTATTTACCCAATAGCCTGATGAGTCATCAAGCTGTTCTAAGCAGTCCATTGACAACAGACGACGCTACCACTTGCTGTCTGCAGATAGTCGCTGCTGACTTTCTGAATGATACTGATGTCAACAGTGATGCTTTCAGCCCCGCTGAGCCCACATGCTCAGTGTATTGCAATGCAGTGGCATTGACAGTCCACACAGGCCATCAATGCCTATGCCTATGCCTATGCCTTGCTGTGCTGTGAGTGGATGTCATGAAGCCTTCTGAGCAGGCACACTGGGACCTACCAGAAGAGGTGGTGTAGGATAGGGGCCATGCAGCATTTGCTGGCTCTGCTTGGCACGCCCCAGCTGCTGTCGAGCACGCTGCCCAAGCCTGTTCTTCTTCTTTTTTGGCATTTCCTTTGGCTTCTGGCCTGCCTTGACTGGATTTTGCTTCGTTTGCTTTAGAGGCGCTGGAAGGTCAACATTTTCTTGCGCGACACGTTTTCGTTTGGCTTGCTGCAGAGGCTTCTGACCAGCTTCTGGAAAGATGTCAGCTTGCCGACTCTGTGCCGTGCCAGGTTCTGCTGAGTCAGCTTCCGAGCATGAAATGTCATGTGATGCGTCAGATTGCAGGGACAAGTCAGCTGCACTGTTGTCAGAGGCAGAGGTACTACTCTGCTCAGCAGCATTTGCCCTGCATCAGGCCATGATCACTTACACTGACCGCACTTGCTTGGCATAGTCTCAAGCCATGGATGCCTTGTTGTACCAAAAACACTTCACATGACATGAGGAAGGCCACTGGCCTGATGGCACACACACATGCACATCATGCTAAGGATTGAGGTTAGGTTGTGACTTGACATTGCTGCAAACAAGCCTGCAACTGGTGCGTACATGTCAGGAGCTTCTTGATGCAATGTCATGCAAGATCATGCCATGCATACCTTCTGTCAAGCAGCCTGGCCATTGCAGCATCAGCTATCTGACGGTCCTCTTCCGCATCCTGTGCTGCTTCATTGTCACTCATGCCAGCATCCAGTGAGCAGCGCTCATGTGAGACAGATGTCGGACTGGTGCTTGTCTCATCAGCACCAAACTTCTCCAGTGACGGCGGACCCTGTTGGGCAGCTCTGCTGACCAAAGATGGTGTTGGCTGTGCTTTGGCCGCAGTTGCACTTTGATCCTGTTGTTGGTCTTTGATGGCTTGTATCTGCTGCTTCACGCAGGTTGCCGAGAGCAGTCTGCTGCATACCAGCTGTATCAGTTGGTCTGAAGCTTCTGATAGCTCCTTGCTAAGCATGTTGGAAGGCTGGCCAGAAGCAGCTGCGTCCTGGGGCAGTCCGCAGCATGACGCAGCCTGCACATTGCGCATACAAGTTTGAATGCAGGGTTACTCATGTACAAGGCTGCAAGCATGCATTGCAGTTGCACTGTAGCCAGTGTTCAGTGCACCCTTGAGACCATTATTCACACAGGAATGACTCTATCTAGGCAATGCAATGCAAGCCGGCTCAACAAGAGACCTGGGCACAGCCTGTGTCACCTGCTGAAGCACAACCCCTGTATTGAGACTTTTGGTCGTGTCGTATTGAGCCTGCAGCCTCTCGGATGTTGCTGCAGCAAATTTGATGGCTGTTGACTCAGACCCTGTGACCATGAATGCAGCTGTCACTGGTGTTGTTGCAAGTGTGGCACGACCATTCAATTGAATCAACACGCAGCGTTACCTGCAATTGAGGCTGCTGCAGCTGCTTTGAGCCTTCTGATGAGCTTACGCAGCTCAAATTGCTTGGCTTTTTTGATGCCCTGCATTTGCAGGTGCAACTCAAGTGGAGCTAGGCATACACAAATTTTTGGCTCAACATTGCAATACATCAAACCTGTGTACCTTGTGCAGCAACAGCAGCTGATGATGGGTCGACACAGGCCGCTTCCTGCAAAACCCAAAGGGTCAGGGCTACAAGCACTGTACAAGCTATATACCTGAACTGAACAGGGCTTTGACCAGGGATGTGATACCTACCTGCTGGCTTTTGCTCCTCTTTCGTGACTCGAAGAACCCTGCAACAATTGAGTACGTGACCTGACAGCCTTCGCATTTTAAAGCGACAACAAGTCTCAAAGTGTCACCTTTGCACGAGAAAAGGGCTTTCTGCTGTGTTGAGAGAGTGCCATCGGCTATCGACGGGTATGTGAAAGCGCTGACGCTAGGACTTGTTCCAACCCCGCCGCTTTGCCTCTGGCGAGATGTCTGGGCGCACTTAGCTGGCAACTTTAGAATGACAGACACCCTTTCTCACAGACTTTCAGCACGAACAAGGGTTTTGCTTTCAAATGACATCCGCTTGGACGCTTCGTATCTGTTCTCTGCATCTCACCTCGCACTAGCCTTAGCTTGTGTATCGTCTTGCCGTTGCTTGTGTCTCCCTGCGCCATCACCGCCTCTAAGGCAGCCGTCAACGGACAGCCTGAGTGCCAGCATCTTACATAGTTCTGACAGCCTGTAACAACCGGAGCTCCACGGTGTTCGAAGAAGGCAGGACGAGTGCATACAGACTGCAAGATCTGCAGGAAGGCTGCTCCCGGCATATAGGGCTCGAGCTAAGCGCTCCGGACAGCGAAACGTACACGGAGAACAGCACACTGTGGGACTGCTCAGGTGACCTGGAACAGCTTCAAGGAAGCCTGCTTGCCGTCTTGCCTTGAACAGGAGCCTGCGCAGCATGATCAGCTGGGTGGAGTCAAGGCTGTATGCCTGTGCAGACTTTCAGATGGCGTCAGTGGTCAGACTCAAATATGGGGATATTGAACGGTCCACTAGGCTAGTCAACAACCAGCTGCACATTCCCACCATAAAAGATATGTTTGCCCTCAGCAGTGTAGATATAGATGGTGTAGCAGAACCGGCAGATGACAGGGGCTTCACATTTGCAACATATATGTCTGGCAGCATTCTTGACATCAGCGGCACTCCCGCGCAAGCTGCTGTCATGTCAGGTATGTCATGAGCCATCTTTTGTCATGCTGTTGAGCAGACGATCTGTTGCGCAAGGCAGTGCCCATGCTTGCTCACCGTCTGTTTGGCAACGTGAACAACCACATATACAAACAGTTCCAACAACAGCATACATGTGCATGACAATGTCATATGTCTGCCACTGCCTGCACATGCTACATTGTACCAGTGCAGGTCAAACTGACGTCAAGGCAGTGGTTGATCAGGAAATTGCGCAGGAGATTGCAAGACTGGAAGCCAAAATTGATGCTGTAATAAGTACGCGCCTGTTAGCACATGATTCTTTTGCTTGTATGGTTTTGTAATAGCATTTACAATACCTGCCTAAAATATGCAGGTAAACGCTCGTCAGGAAGACAAGCAAACACTGCAAGCGACAATCCAGAGCTCCGATTAGAGGATTTGTCGCGGCAGATTGCACAGCTAAGGAAAGGTAAGGCTCATCTGCCGCCCTGGCTCATGGCTCCACAAACAATCATGCACTGCAGGAATCAGGTACTTCTGTGTTTAAAAGGTGCTCCTGATTGCAGAGAGATTGCCAGGGCGGTGGCAGCCCTCCTCACCAGGTTCACAGGTCAGCATATACACCTGTAACAACTGTAGTTGCTGCCATATTAGCCTTACACCTTGAAAGTATTTTGGGATGCTGGCCTGCTGCCATTAGCAAGCCGTTGATGCTGATGCTCTGCAGAACTCTAGTGGTCACATCCATGTACTGGGACAGGTCTCTGAGCACCTATACCGCCAGGTTTTCATTGGGCACATCTGCATAGTATGTAATCCAGTGCACTATGATGTCATGGAGCTTTGTATTTATCAGCTAAGCATTGCAGCTACTTGTGTAGAGCTCCCACAAAGGCTGTATGGCTGTTCTGTTAGGGAGATCTTTGATCACATCTGCATCTTTCCTTACGTGGCAGTCAGTCATGCAGTCTGCCGTGCGTCATGCAGGTCGATATGCAGACAGCTTCTGCAGCCATGGGAATGCCAGCTCTACGCACCCTTGCTATGCTGCCTACGCAACCCATGGATGGAGCCTCTGTTGTCCCTGGGGTTCCAGCAGGGGCCTTCGTTGGCCAGAAACGATCAGCTGCAGAGATGAATGGAGACCAGAGGAGGTTCAGGAATGCCTCACTGGGTAAGAAGAGCAACATGGGCACTGGCAATGGCGGCAAGGGTGTTGCCAAGTGCTGTGCAGCGTGTACAGCTGAGCAGAAAGCACCAGTGCCTGTGGCTGGACACGCGTGCCCATATTGCTCCAAGTGCTTCAGGGAGTCCAAGTCTTTCGTGCTGAAGAAGGAGTGTGTATCTGAGACTCATAAGCCCTGACCCATGCATGTACCAAACACATTAGGGCTAGAAGGAGAGGCAGAATACCTGCTGTCAGCTGTGCTGTATGATTGTATGGATGTAAAGGTCAGCATGTATATAAGTGTTGTTGCCTGTTCCTTGTGTGTGGTGAGTCCCTTTTGTCAGTAATCTTGAAGCTGTGACTCGACTGTCGAGACTCAGCTAGAGTAAACCGTCTTTTGTTTATTTAGCTTGACATCAAAACAATCCAATTGACAGGAGTGGAATTGCACGCTGCAACAAATGTCAGAGACTGCCTCAGCCTTGCATTGTGTCAGCAAAGTATGCCTTTGGCACCTTTGTAACAGCATGATAGGGTGATGAATGAACCAGAAGGCTGTTCTGCATCAATGCACACACTACATCAAATCAATAAAACCATATGTCTGCATATCTCGAAGTGGCAGCATGGGCCAAGGAAGCAGCGTAGCCAGAACGCACACGAATCTAGTTCAACACAGACACATGAAGCAATTTGCAAGCAGAAGCTGCACATATACAATAGACGCTCGGTATCCATGACTTTCAGCGGTACAGCGACTCATTCCTGAGGTTTTGTGCAATCTCTGTTTCCCATCTGTCACCATTCTCCAAGAGCTTCTGCTTGTCATACAGCAACTCCTGAAGCAAGACATGCAACCTGATGAACACTCACCAGGCCAACATCAACACGCTACAGAGCAACAGAATTTGGGCCAAGGCACCAAAGCCAGTCAACAAGGCTTGACAACAGCACAGCCCATGCCACTATGAGCTGTAGCTGCCATCCAGCCCAAGACCAACCACACAAGCCACATTGTCTGTGACTGACAAGTGCAAAATCAGGTAGCAAAATAGTGGTGACACTCGAGTGCAAAACCTGGATAGCACTAACTCTTCTGCATGATGCCACTTGCACATGATCTGCAATAATGCCCTTGGCTTTATCACGCAGCAGAAGCATGAGGGCCTCACCTCATGTGACTCTGTTGAGAACTCAAAGTTTGGTCCCTCAATGACAGCATCCACAGGACAAGCCTCTTGGCAGAATCCACAATATATGCACTTGGTCATGTCAATGTCATATCTGCACCCACAAGCTCTCTCACGGACCGCTGACACACATGTGGCAACAGTGCAAGTAGTTATGCCTATACAAAGCTAAGGTCATGAACAGAACCTAGCTGAACAATGACTCAAGTCATCTTGGCAGGGCAATTTGTGAAGCGTCAGCCTACTTGAGCCCCACTTGTGCACATGCATGCACATCATGAGCCCAGCGAGCAAAGTCTAACCTAGTAGTCTTTCTGCTACCATCCTCACGCTCCTCGGCCTCAATTGTGATGGCTTGGGCAGGGCACACCTGCCAAGCACAAAGTGATTTATCAACTTAAACCCGGCTGTGCAGAACACAAACCTAAGACACAATGCTTTGCCCTGATGCAAGCCACATTTGATTGGGCAACCAGGCAACACATGATGAGTAGCCAAGCTGCCACATGCTATGAGTAATGAATCCTGTCATGATGGCTCGACGTTTGTTGATTACTAATGCATTGTGACCTGCTATGAAGCAAGCCCACTAATGGAGCATGTAAACACTTCCAAGCATATAACACGAGAAACCAGGGCAAGCATGGGACGCCATGTAACTCACTGCCTCACAGAGCTTGCATGCTATGCAGCGCTCCTCCCCACTGGGATAACGGCGCAATACGTGCTCGCCTCTGAAGCGTGGACTGATTGGACCCTTTTCAAAAGGGTAGTTGATCTGCACACAAGCACTGCTTAACAACCCGTTGGGGCACACCCGTTTTCATATCTCTATTTCGCACCAAACTTAGCCGCTTTCAACAGCAGGCTCACCGTGACTTTGCGATCGAAGAAGGCTTTCAGGGTCAAGTTGAGCCCTCTAAACATTTCTGTCAGGAACAGTGTCTGCGAGCTTTCATCGATGACTGCAGCAACAAGGCTAGAAATCAGTCACAAAAGCTTGTGTACACACTCGAGCCAGGAACGCACGCGCCAACGGTTGCTGCGTTGGCCGCACCTCCTGCCAGCGATTTGGGGGCCTCTCTTTGAGTTGGTCCATCTGTAACAGCAACATAGCCTTGATTACGAGTCAGACAACGAGTCAGACAACCTCAAGCCAAATGTGCATCATTCCAGATTGCCGGGAACAGCGTTTGTGTCACAAAACTCACAGCCCGGGCTCGCAGAAGCAAAGCCTGCATGACAAGCAGGTCCCGCAGAAGCTGCACAGCTAGGGAGCAGCCGAGATGTAAGGTGCTTAGATGTGTGTCTCAACATGCTGATTCCCTGGCCTGGGGGTAGCAGTTCTGCTGTGCCTAAGTGCCTATGCTGGTGCTGTGACGCAAGATGTTTGGTTCAATAGCGTTTAGTATCACGGCTCTTGATCACGTGGATTCAGCTGGGATGTCCTTCTTGTCCAGCTTTATGTCCTCTGCAGCACACAGAAACATGAGCAGAGATGGCAGAACCTGCATTGCTTGCTGCAACTATCTGCATCTTACATGACCAAACCCTACACAAAGCACCATGTGGCAAAGAGTTGATGTTGGATCCTGTCACAATGGAGAGAACATGTTAGAGACGAAAAAGACGGCTGCACTTGATTAGCAAGTTCCTTTGCTGCTTGGCGAGACATTCACCGCTCAGGCGGCTACACCCAAATTACGTAATTACTTGATTTTGGGATGTATACAATCGTACATACACAACTACGCTGTCAGATCTATGACTTGCAAACGCCAGCCACTTGAGTGAAACTTTGCAGCTATGCCGAGTCTTTGGTAGATGCTGTGCAATCCTCAATGAACAGTTCAAGCAAAGCAGAGTAATCAGCAGGGAGACTGTGATGATCCGAAATTGTGTTGATGTTGCATTGCTTCGAAGTTATGAAGAAGATCCTGGGAATCCTTTCGAAGGTACGAGAACCGAGATCCGGCAGGCAGCTCGTAGGCGCGAACATTGGTCATGATGACCTCGTGGTGACAAAAACTGTTCACTCCCTAAAGTACTGATCTGTAAATCTGGAGCGAGGACGTGGCCCAGGACGTGGCCTACAGCATCAGCAGGTCTGACCGTCCGAGATGAAAGGGCGCAATTCACACGCGCTTTTTGGTCACGCTCGAGATTTTGTCTGCTGTGAAGCAACAGGCGCAAGCAGCCTTCAACAGATCTTCGTGTAGTGCCGCCAGTGTATCCACTACCGCCGAAGGTGATACACTGGCTGCGGCTGTCCATAGCTGAGAGTCACGTTGTCAGCCTGCGGTGTGGCAGACTCATTGCCAGCCTAGGCCTGGCATCGTCAGCAGTGTGCACAGGACTATACAGCTTTCCTGCACCTTTGGCTGCGTACAACCAACAGTTCAAGACGCAGCAGCCAGAGACCTGCTGTCAGCGGGGGCTAGAAGGGTCATGACAGAGCAGCAGCAGCAGGACCCGTCAGGCAGGGTTCAGCAGGGGCAATCCATGCAGAAGCTTGCAGCCGCGGCACTTGCACAGGTTGTGCTTTGCCGGAACAGGGGCTTGCTGACATCATCTTGCCTCTCAGCGCAGAAACGCAGGTGATTTCTCGCTACCTCTGCACAGTCCCGCCGTCGGCAGCCTGGCAAAGTTGTCTGTATTGCAGGCGAGTCATCAAGGAAGAGAGTGGTGGCAACCGCTACGTGCAAAACGTTCGCCATACGCATCCCAAAATGGTCCAGGTATTTGCACAGGCAAAACAGCTGTCGAGTTGCCTTACTCAAGCCTGGGTCAAATAAGTCACAAAGCTGCCCTTATGTTCAATGCAGACAAAACGACGCTCCAGTTTGCAATTGTTGGGCACTTGTAGCAAGGACATTCTACAAGCTCCCAAGGCTCACAGTGCGACAGTAGAGCAGAGCCAGGTGATCTAACTGTCCAGCCCTTCTGATGCCATACTGTGTATATGTACTGTTTCTCAATAGCTGTTGTACCCATGACTTGGACGGCATACATTTTTTTTCCCAGTAAATCTCGGCTTCGGCATCTGCTCAGAGCTTGCATGTACATGAGCTCAGACCTTCTTCAGTGCTCAGCTCTGTCAGTGTTTCTTGCAGCCTCTGGTTCTGTCTTCAAAGACACGCAATGGGGTGCACAGCTGTCTCGTTTTGTATGCAGTCCATATGCAGTATTGTTCCATACACAGCAGTATGTTGTGTGCTCTTTTTGATGACAAGCTCAGCATTGATACTGGGGCGCGTTTGCGACTACCCACTGCACTGTGCCTGATGGCCGTGAAGGCACTCCTTGTGATGTCCATGTAGGCAAGCTTTTCTGACTTCAGCTGTAGAGTATTGCAGCTTGCACAACGTCGCACTTGCGTATAGTCTTGTGAGACATCGATGCCTGTGCTTGATGGCAGGCCAAAAGGAGTATCATTTGCAAGCTGAGAGCTGCAGTTGCCTACTGAAATCTGGCAACATCACTGTTGTGTGTCTTGAAGCACTGAAAGCTTATAATCCTTGATGTCAGTGGTGAGCAAATCCAATGGGGGTCCTGTTCAGTTCTGCACAATTTCAGCGCCAAATCAGTAGCTTTCCCCTGAAAGTATATGTTTCTGTGGGGCTGCAAGCAGACAGAATGTACAAGCAGCCATAGTTCCCATCATGTCCAGTCAATCATGCAATCTGAACGCATAGCTTCAATGCTGTGTGGCTTATCTCATGCATCCTATGCCTGTATTTGTGTTTGGCTAAACATTACTTGATGCTCTGCAAGGGTGTGCAGTACGTACAACCACTATCTCATTGTCTCACACCTGAGGTATTGGAAGAGTGCGCTTTACGATGGTGCAACAAGCCATCTGAGGCCTTTCTGGTGAGTTCTTAGTTGTGACAGGACAAACTGCCTTGCACCACAGGCGACTTACCATATGCCTGTTGCAGCTTTTAGGTGTGCTAGCTGCCACCAGTCATGCTCATATGAGGTCCTTGCGATGTTTGTTGTCCAAGTGTCAAATGGCAGTGGGTGTGTGCATGCGCATCCAGCATCACATCTTAGTGCTGCCATGGGCTGCACCTTTGCCATCTGTGTCATCTCGTGCGTGCTCTGACACATGCTCTCAGCAAACGATGTCATCCAAGGTGTGCTGCAGGCTGACAACAAGGACACCTCATGTAGCCTGGACAGATACTCCTGTCTAGCTGAGGTGTTGCAGTGTGCACTCCCCAGTGCGGCACCCAGCATGCCAGGCATTCAACACCAGTCCATAGCCCAGGCTGGCCGCCGCCCCCCTGGAGCCCCCACGCGCAAGCTGCCAAGCAACATGTGGGATAGTGCATTCATCGCTGACAACAAACATCTTTCATCGCATTGGTCAGTGCAACTCCATGAGATGGCCTCAGAGCTGCTACACAATCCACTCATAGCAGACCCCATCACCTCAACAAACGGGTTGTTGCTCAGACTTGAGAGTGCTAGGACAGGCAGCCTTAGTTCAAGAGTCTTGGACAGCGCCAGTAGTGCTTACACAGGCACACCCACTTCATTGCACAACAGTAGCATCAGGCCACCAATGCAGCCCTGCTACAAACAAGTGCCCAGCTCGGCGCAGCTGCCTCCCATCATGGAGGATTCCTATGTAGGTAGGCAACCATACATCAGTCACAGAAGCTCATGTCTTGCCCAAATCTCCCGTTCACCCTGCCTACTAGCTTGATTACCCAAGTCATCCAGGCAGCACAGACTGCAGCTTACACCATTTGTGCGCTGCCAATGTCCTGGTCAGCTTGAAGAATCTCTGCGTTGACACATCATGCTTGTTCAGCAATCACCCTGCTATGCAAAGTTCCAGATGGTCAGCTGCATGTAGACACACGACACAACCTTTAGACCCCAAACTTTCAGAAAACCAGGACAACCTTGTAGTCCATCGGCTTCTGCATTGCTACATTGCTTAGCTTTCAGTTTCACAATTCCAGCCTGGTATGGAAGCTATGCTGCACATGCATCAGTGTTTATGGAAGATATTGCTAGCACACGGGCATTGACCAGGGTCCGAGCAGGCCAGGGTTAGCCACATTTGTCAGACTGTAATGCTGCTTACAAACACCTCGATTTTGCAGGCTGTTCTGGTGCTCTGTTCAGCAAGGACAGCAAAGCTATGCCAAAGCTCTTGAACAGTGCTCCTAGGCCTTCCAGCCCATTTTTCAGAGCCTACTCATCCCCTTTGGCAGCTTCTGATTTGGTCCTTGGCCCACATTTCAATTCTTTGGCCACCCCTGCTTGGCCTCAGCAGACCCCCTCCAGCATCTTGCCCAACCTTCCAAGGACACCAATTGACCCTTCCATGCCCGTGTCACAGCCCAGGCAGGCCCTGCTGCAGCCGCCGCATCATGACCCCTCTCAGCATTTTCTTCAGTGCCCCCTCCCAGCCCCCCTCCAGACCCACCTTCAGGCCCCCCTTCTGGCCCCCTTGCAGCCCTCCTTTCAGATTCCTTTCCAGCCTGCTGTTCAAGAGCCTTTTTTGGATGACCTTCAGCCGCATGACTGGCATGCCCTTAAGTCAGCACTGAGCTTGCAGACTTAGCGTTTGTAGTACACACTTTCTGCAGATTGGATGTGCTGTCTGGAACACCTCCTGTCTTGGCACTACATGGCAGCTTCAAGCCAGATGCTTACTCAGACGTGCAAGCATCTGATGTTAGACACCAAGAAATTCCATATGTTTGTAATTATTGCAGCTGCCTCCGAAACCTCCCTGGTGCCGACTGATTCAGTACTTAAGACTCTGGACTTCTTTCTGGTGTTAGCCGATGCTACACATAGGTTATGCTATGAGTTAACCATTCAAGGCACGTTTTGACAAAAAGCAATGCCTGACACTGCTGTGCTCATGTGAGCAAATCCAAATTGGTGTACTTTTAACCGGCCTTCAACTCAGTCTGACACTTGTATCCAACTGATGGCTGCAAGAGACCCTGTGTCTACGCTTCTTTCAAGGACGGCTGCTCACAGCAAAGCAAGCTCAACTGTCTTCTTGCAAGTCAGGGTTGCAGCAACATAGACTGCGCAAGCTTTGCACACCGTTGACGTACAGTGAGAGTGTGATTTGCGCGAAACAAAGGAAAGTGTGCATATAGCAAGGCCTTAGGTGAGTAATCAGCATGCGTCTTTGCTCACACACAGATTGTGTGGTGCTGTACGCTCAATCTGCACTGCTCTGGAAATGTTTACCCTGGGTCGTGAGTCTTCTTAGATCTCTTGTAAGTAATGCACACATACCTCAAGCTCAGGGGTCCATGAATACTCACATGATGAGACTGACGTCTCTTTGGCGTACCATTGTATACTGTGCAATTGCCTGAGAATGGCGGCAGCCTGATAGATGTTGGTGGCCGTAGTGTTAACTTTGGGAGCAATCATTATGCAGCAGTCATGATACCGTACTGCCATGAGACGGTAAAAACTCCTATGAACGAGGATTAAACTAGTTCAGCAACTAGTCTGAGCAGATCTAGGTCAACCACTCATGCGACAGATGACAAGCATCATGATCATGCTGCCAGCTTATACACCTGCCTCTCGCACTTGCCCAGTTGTATTGTTTTCTTTGCCATAGTTGCTGTCAGGCTTGTTGCATGCCTATGCCTCAGTCCCAGTTTGCAACAGACAGCCTTGATTCTGCCTCTGTCGCTGATATATTGTAGATCAGAAGACAACACTCAGGAAGCATACATTTCCCCAGAGCAAGCTGACATTGCGGTGAGCAGTGGATATTACTGCTGCTTCTTTTGGACTGATAATTGACTCTGTGCAATCTCTGACTGGAAGGCCATGTAGCCCTTCTGAGGGGGAATCTTAGCTGGGAAGCTATATCTCAGCATCCTCTCCCAGCTTAGGCATATCGCAAAGTCAATGCAACTTAGGATGACAATTCCGGATCTGAGTGGCTCAGGAATGGGCACCTGCAAGGACCAACACATCTCAAAGCCACATAGGATCAAGACTGCATGTACTATGACCATATACACCAAAAAATCTTGTGTGACACAATCGTGCAGCTTGTAACATGACGGGGTACGTATTCATGCAATGTGCTGATGATCCCAGAACAAGGTTCTGCATGCAAGCACTCAGCAGTATAAGGTTGAAGCAGGAAACCATGTGACAAGCAGCTGGCAATGGGAGCCGAACAGAAGCATGGCTGTGTTGCTTACCAGTGAGAAAGCAGTGCCAATGCCCATGACATCATATATGATGACTAGGCAGAAGATGTAGGAGTACTTCAGCATGTTGAAGAAGCCCTTGGTCTGCTTGATGGGCGTGTTGAACGGTGCCCCTTGATAATTGCATGCAAAGGTGCTGAGCTGGATGATGAAGTTCACCACAAAGCACACAGTGTTGACCAGATTTGGTACAAAGTCTGCATCAGGTTTCTGCTTCTGGTCCTGCACACATTGCGTTGGTCCATCAAATGTGACCCCTATTTTGTTCTCAATGCTCCGCATACCAATGTGGTGACGGTGCAGCAGGGCTATCACACAGACTGCCAGCACAAGTCCAGGCCACATTACATAAGTGCAGGTGCAAAAATCATGAGAACCACTTTTGCGCATGAAGTCTTCAAGCAAAACATGCCAGAGTTCAATGCTGACTGTGAAGTCTGGCTGATGGGATGAACTTGGCGTATGCAACAGGGCTCACATCAGAGTCAGCAAACTGCAGTAAGGCAGCATATGCCATACTGCGTGCCTGCACCTTACCTCTGGCATAAGCCTGAGAGCACCAAAGTAGAAGGAGATGAGGAGGGCAGTGTGAACTGCGGCCTGGCCCAGCACTGACAGAAAAACATACAGACTGAAGATGGTGGGGTGAGGCCTCTCTGCCGACAGTGTAGGCAGGGGGGTAGAGTTGGAAATGACAAAGAAGAGTCCGGTGGACAGGAAGCCCTGCACTGTTGCTTGCATGTCGCCCAGCTTGACACCCTGCAGTTGCAGTCACTCCTTGGACCGGGTATCAGCATTCATCAACTGTCAACTAAGGAAGTCATGTAGCTGACAACGAATGGCTGACAGAGAAAGCATGCAGCAGGCAGACTGGAATGCATGCTTGACAGCAGCACAGGGATGCTTGCATGCATGTGCGACATCATCACATGAGCTTGAGGGGCTCATGACAGCAGAGGCACTGGGAAGGCTGACCTGCAAGTACATGACGGATAGGGAGTAGGCTGTGGAGAGACACAGCAGGCCCAGGATTTTGAACATCTGGACTGTGGTGACCAGGGTACTCCTGCCCTGCTTGAGGATGTCAGTGCAGGGCATGATGTGGCCCTGCTTGGCTGTGAAGGGAGACGCCATGGATGCATCTCCTGGCTTCACCATGGCCACCTGCAAGCAGTGTCATGTAACTGAGCTGTGCATACTGCCATTGATCAGAGTGCCTATACATGCAACAGCAGTTGGTAACTTGGAAACCTTGCTTACACATAGACTGTTATTATACGCAAGGGAGCACAAGCCAAATGAGAGCTGCGTGATCGGATTGCCACCTAGCTTTGGCTAAATTGATGGCAGTGTTGACAGGCATCACAGAAAACTTTGCACACGATGGTATTCTGGCTGACCTGGCCATCATCCAGGGTGCTGGTGTCCAGGCTGTCCAGCCAGAGCGCCATCTCTTCCAGCTTGGGTGTGACAGGCTTCCCCTTCTTCTTCAGGTCATCCAGCATCTTGGTGCCAGCTCCCTTCTTCTTTGACTTCTGACCTGCACCTGTAGTGTAGAGTAGTGTCAGGAACCGTGAATCCTTTGAAAATGTGATGGCCACTTCAGGCATTTCTGTGTTGTCAAGCAGGGCATTTTGCAGGCTTAAATGCAGGTGCAGACCACTGTGGTCACTGCAGTGATCTGTATGCCACCAAGCATATGCAAAGTGAGCATACATTGCCACACGCCAGGTAAAATGCTGGGTGTTACTGAAAACATGATGCAGCATGGGCTTGACACAGCTCAGTGCATGCCACTGCTGAGTTAGCTCAAAAGCAGACTGATGCCAAGCACAGCACATGCTGCTCTTGTTTTTACTTGGCACAACAACATCATTGACCAGTGGCTCTCATGGTGCTGCTCAACAATGCAGCCACACTGCACCAACAGGGCTCACCAGGTCCAGTTGCACTGACAGCGCCCTTGTCACTTGGACCAGGCGCAACAAGCTGCCCAGGAGTGGGAGCAGGGGTGGCAGGGCCATTGGAGATGGGCGGCGGCCTGACACCGCGGCGCAGAGCTGCCTTTCGGTTTGCTATATCTTTCTGCCGCTGTTTGAACTGCTCCTCACGCTCCTTCTGTGCCTTGATCTGAGCCTCAGAAGGGGGCAACAGCGCCACCCCAACATGTGCTGCTTTCAGAGCTCCAACGTCATTTGTGCCATCTCCGCACATCAGAGTCGTCCATCCCGCCGCTCTGAGTGTCCGCAGCACAAGCTCCTTCTGATCTGGAGATACTCGAGCAAACACCTGCGGCGAATATCACTTGCTCAGCAAACATACCAGTAGTCCTAAGGAAACTGATACAGGCTCTGAAATGCTTGAAGCTGATGGCATGAGCATGGCTACGCACTGATGGACTGCCATGCATGTCCAACAGCTGCTTGTCCGTGTGATCAGTAGCTTAGTGGGTGGGTGGTTCACATGAGCTGTTAGGCACGGCAGCAACACTGTAGCAAACAGTAGCACAGTACAAAGATCCAGCATTACCTGAGCAAGAGGAATGAAAGCAGCTTCTTGACCAATCTGCTGCAGATGCGTCAAGCCATCTCCAGATATGCACAGGTCCCATTCACTTGCCATCTGCAGGACAGCTGCCCTGTCCCGGCTGAACTCCAGCTGAGTGGACTCATCTGGTGTGATCCACTCAAAATGGCTGTCAGGTTCAGCCTGATCTGGATGCTTATGCGCTGGGACTGCTGCTCCCCTGAAGCACAAACAAGCTGCATCAAGGATGCATGCTTAGCTTGCACAAAGCACTACCACTCTGGTACAGTGCATTAAAGGCCTGTACGTGAACGACGCTGACATGTTGATTTGTGCCTTGGAGTCCCAAGGAGCGTTTGCAGGGTTGGCTACTAAACTTGCCTCCAAGCACATTGAGGGAAAACAACTGCAAAAGCTTAGGGACAGATTACGCTTTTCTGAGCCAGGCACAAGAAACATTCAACTGCAACAAGCAGTTTGCGCATACCTATGCACAAGCAGCAAGACTGGTCTGTCCACAATGTGAACCTGGGCAGCTGTGTAACAGGCTGTGAGGGGTGCATCCCCTGTGATCATGACCAGCTGGTGACTAGACTCCTTCAGCATCTTCAGTGCTGGCTCAGACTCTGGCTTGAGGGGGCACCTCAGCACTGCAAACCCCCCAAAGCTCAGATCCTTCTCAATCTCTGCTCTTGGCATGGTGCGAAGGTCTGAGGCAGTCGTGCTGCTGCCCAGCTGCTTGTAAGCCAGCGCTATGACTCTGCAAAGAGAGGGGCTTATGAAGAGCTTCAGATGAGCAGGTATGTCTTGTATAGCACTAGAACGATGACAAACAGTGTAGAAATCTGCTGACCATGATGACATTGCTCCAAATGATAACGTTTGACTACCCAGACAAAAACAAGCCAAAGATACAAATTTGTTTCAAACAAAAAACTTGGACGCTGAGCACTACAGAGCAGCAGTATCAATCTGCTAAGTGCAGGCCGTTCTTCAAGGCAAACTTGTACATTACAAAGCAGGTTGGCAGCGAGATCACCTGGCACCCTGAGAGGCATAGCGCTTGTAGGACTGCTCATAGTCAGCAGGCGCATCACGCAGGAAAGGCTGGACCACTTCAGGTGCCCCTTTCAGCAGCGCCCACAGTGTGGACCCATTGCCCCCTTCATGCTCTACCTGGCAGAAGCAACACAGCACAAATTATACATACAGGGACAGCACTTCACTCATGAATGCCGGGGTAAGTGTACAGGATCCACGTAACACATGTCACAATGGACAGACACACGAAGACATGTCTGGAGTGCTTGCAGTAGCTTGCATGATTGCTCATTGTACAGAGTGATGCCAATGTCCAGGCATGATGGTGCAGAACGTACCCTGACCAGCGTGGCCATACGCTTCAGAGCAGATGTGAAATGCAATCTGTGCAGGATGGTCACCACCTCCTTTGCTTTGCCAGGAAGCTTGGGACTGGTCACAGACTTCTCTGAATGCTGCCAGCCTGCAGCATGCATGTAAATGACCGTTTGAGCGTTCAAGTAAAAAAACAACAGAGAATATAGACCGGCTGTGCTGGACAGGCCAGCCAAATTGATTGAGCATGCCTTGGGAGGCTGCGGTGTGTGTACAAACGCACGATCATGAGTTGCATGGCAAAGTTGGGTGTATGACACTCATGTGATGACAGTGAGAATGTCTAGCAATCGTGACAGATTTGCAAGCCAGCCACCAGCCTATTGTGCAGTCAAAACCGAGAGGTGAAGAAAGTTCCTCATCCAGAGTCAACCCATTCCAAAGTAGTTCACATTTGTGTTGAGACTTGTGCGGCTTACCTACTGCTGTGAAGGAGGCTTTCTCCAGAGGGTCCCCTACAAACTTGCCATCCACCTGTATGAGGGCTTGACAGGAGGCCAGCACACGCACCACCTCTTCACCTGCCTGCTTCATGTCCGTCACCAGCTCCTCTCCCCTGCCCGGCAGCCCTGTCAACCCCTCCAGGACCATGTTGTCTGATGTCAGGGTACCAGTCTTGTCAAAACAGCAGATGTCCACCTGTGTCAGTAGACTGGTTTTGGCACCATACCAGCATGCATACACTACCAGCTGCAACACCGACTGTTAAGCATGAGCTTGTGTGTTGTGCAGTGGGGACCTTGGACCTCCAATCAGGGTTGAGCTGTCAGTGCACATCATCTGGCTGTTGATAGACAATGCTGACACACGAGCTAGTCACTTCAGCACCAAGTGTGACAGCACAACAACACAGCATGAAATCACTGACAGGGTTGAAGCTCTGTACACCCTTGTAGTGTCAAGCTCATCTGGCATGTTGCAAGTAAGAAGCGATGCACAGGTCACCTTTCCTGCCAGGGGTATCCTGAAGGGCTCAGTGCAGAACACCAGCTTCTTGGACAGAGCTAGCAGGGAGGAGTTGACAGCAATTGTGAGCTCCATAGGTAGCTCAGGGGGAATAACGGATGTCACAATCATGGTGCAGTTCAGGAATAGCTTGAAGCGGTTGCGGTCAGGGTCCTGCAAGCAGCACTCACAGTGACACAGCAACACTTGGTGCCTGAATCATGTCATGAGCAAGATCATCATCCTGCATACCTAGATCATCACGTGAGTCATCAGAAACAGAACATATAACGCTCCTGATATACACAACAGTAGGGCAGGTGCCATAGCATGTGTGGCTCACCTGAAGGCCATGGTACAGCACATATGCAGAGGCAGCAATTGCAAAGACCATGAGGAAGAGGATGAAGAGGCCAGTCTCCCAGTTGTTGGCACTGACATGCTCGGTTGAATACAGAATAGTCCTCATCAACCTCCCTGCACAATCACAGCAGCTTTTTACGAGCAGAAAATTTGAAAACTATCATTGTGCAGTCATGCATTGCACTACACATTTGATCCTTCACAACATAAGTGAGCACAAGGTGTAATCAACTTGCAGAAGAAACAGGCTTCTGTTGGTGGTTGCAGTGCCCACAGCGTGAAAATGTATGGTACATGTGTACATGGCAACAGTGAGTAGAGCAGCCTGCACTTATGACAATACTGAAGCAAGTGCGGTGCACACAATCAGACATTTCACCTGACAGGAATTATGGTGCAATGACAACAAGGCATACCTTGGGATGTCTCAAAGCCAGTTCTCAGAACCATGGCAAGGCAAGCCCCATCTGGTGTCTTGATGTGTGCATCCTTGTCGCCAGTGTGCTGCAGCAGCTTGGTGCCACTGAACAGCACATGGTTCTTGTCCCTTTTGATTGACAGGCGGTGCTCCAGGCCCTCTGCTTGAGCAGTGAGCTCGTCCCCATCAGGAGTGCCTACTGGGGCTTTCCACTGAGGGGTGGACTCTCCTGTCAGGACAGCCTCATCCACTATGCACGTGCCAGCTAGCAAGAGGGCATCAGCTGGCACTAGCTTCTCCACATCACCAGCATTTGTGCCTGCCAACAGTGATATGTTGGGCCGAACTTTCTGATGTTGTTGCAAACCCACAAACAGACTATGTGTTTGCGTGCAACCCCAATACATACACACTCTATAATTGCTACATGAACCCAGCTTAGCAGCTAACCCAGGATAGTTGTGGCAGCAAAACCATGGTGGCTTCAACGTCACCGCTTTTGCCAGCACATCACACCCAATGGCTTTGTGATGCGCACACAACCTTCCTGGCCAAAGCAGTTACATTGGCACTGCAGGTGACCAACCTCCAGCAGGGCGACCAATGGAGATGACATCTCCAGGCAGCAGGGCATCCCCAGGCAGCTGCTCCCACTTGCCCTGGCGGTACACCATGATGGGCTGCTTGGGGGTCTGCAGAGAGCGCAGCTCCTTTAGGTTGCGCAACCTCTGTGTCACCACTGTGCTCTCAAACATCACCAGCATGCCCAGCGTGAATAGGGAGTAGTACCTGCACCGTACCAGACACTGTTACCTGCGGACGCTTTAGCACACTATGTGTTCAGCAGCAGCACCGCAAGGCCATTTCAGCACACAACATGCCTGCACTATGCCAAGCAACATGTGTCAACCCTCTCAGACTTGACACAAGCAACAGTGCATGAACAGTGCACTCCTATTCAGAGTGCCATGGCAGATGCCTTGGAGCCTCCAGGTAGTTGCTGCTTCTGTACACTGAAGCTGGCTGGTACTAATGCAACTGCTGTGCTGGCATGCTTGATGCATGCCCTGCTGACAAGAAACAGGATAGGCAAATGAGGCTGTTCAGTGATGCCAGGCAGACAGGCAGCAGTTCGCCAAGCAGGAGAGGTCTTACGCACCAGTACTCGTCCAGAGCCCACAATCCAACACAAAAAACTTGAAAGCAGAAGAAAGGTGCCAAAAGCTGCTCCCCCAGAAGACTTGAGAACTGAGGAATTGGTACGACAAACTTGTTTGGGCCCCAGCGCATTAAAGCTGCCAACACCTTACTCTCTGTGCCATAGCCTGTGCTCTTTCTGTAGTGAGAGAAAGTCTCCTGCAGCGGTGAAAAGGCATACTACAGATCACACAGCCTTATCTGAAAAGCTCAAGCTGGTGAACAAATGTCTGCGCTGCTGATACTGCATGTCTTGAATTGCCACTCCAGTGCACATAATTGGTGCATGGTGTGCAGACTGCTTAGGTCCTCCCAGTAATGCAGGCTATGTACCTCCTTGTTCAGAAATGCTAAAGCCAAAGCCACTCAGCGTTTAATTGCAGCAAAGCTCCTGATGGTAAGCGGTGCAATGTGCCTTCCATAGCTCAACATTGGCATGCGCTTGCAGTAGGTACATGCATGCTGTAATGAGACCAGACAAGCTGCCTTACTCGAGTTGGGTATTTTAGCTTCTCAAACATGTTGGTCGTTTGATTGTAACAAAATCGTTGTCTGTGGAACTCAAAGCTGATCTCCTCCTCCGCTCCTGCTCCTTCGCCCTGCATGACTGATGCCTTTTGTGACTTATCTAGTAATGCTGACGGACATTATGTCAAGGCATTGCTTTGTCACATGACAACACTTACCACTGCTCTCCGCTGGACTTCCACAATATCTTTCTTGCCTGCAAAAGTGCCTGGCAATACCTGCATTCCAGGTATTAGTGCGACACTGCCAAAACAAGACTTTAAAAGCGGTGCTTTGCGCAAGGTGCTGTCTTGCCTCACCTTGCAGTGTGATGCCTGACTCCACTTGGGACAAGCTTTGAACGCCACTATGCTTCTGACACCCACTGACCAATGTGAAATCAACCTAATGAGGGCATGCCCAACTAAAACAGACCCAAAAAGAACCTTCCACCAGGACCAGGGCATAAATCTGCGAGTTGGCAAAACGTTCGTGTTACGCGCTGCATTTTGTGCAGGTCAATATTGCAACAAAGTGGCCACATGCATAGCCTGTGTGCATTGCTACAGTGGCAATCATCTTGCCAGATCAAAGTCTCACTCTTTATTCGACATGGCGCTGCTGAGAGCTGCTATCACGACAGCTGGGTAGATGACATAGAAAGGGGCCGTGTCTAATCGCCATGTCCGTTCTCGCGACTTGTGAAAGGTGACAGACTTGAGTTCATTCCCGCTGACACCTGGTGTAGCCATTTTACCAGCTGCAAAATTTACCCTCGGCGGCCGTCAGCAGATCAGTGTGAGCACCACATGTGCATCCTGATTTCTCGATTCTAACCGGGCCCGGGCAATTTGCCAACCGTGGAGCTAAGGCATCGAACAAGAAGAAGATTACAAGCTTTGGCCAGCCAACAAGTCTGATCGCTCGTGGCAGAGCCTCAGCAACCCTGCCAAACGTCATTCA